>VFQO010000961.1_pt1 | contig 25839 bp, 23 predicted proteins | sample 3512331 | NCBI WGS metagenome assembly VFQO01 (sample SAMN10412371, study PRJNA504923) | tailings metagenome | isolation source: Replicate 3 from Balatoc abandoned mine | place: Philippines: Itogon, Benguet | collected 2017-08-28 | reverse complement strand
GCGGCTGCAGGAAGCTCTGGAACTGGCTGGCCAGGATCATGTAGATGAAGATGATGGCCAGCGCCAGCGCCGACAGCGCGTAGTTGAAGGATTCCTGCATGTTCTTGGTGGAGCCGCCGAACTCGTAGCGATAGCCCGGCGGCAGCGCGATGCCGTCCAGCGCTGCGCGGATGTCGGCCGTGACCTCGCCGGCCGATCGGCCATAGACGTTGGCGTTGAAGGCCACCTCGCGGTTGAGGTTCTTGCGGTTGATCTGGTTCGGACCGGTGGTCTCCACCAGCTGCGCCACCTGCGACAGCGGCACCGTGCGCGCGGTGCCGTCGGCCGCGCTGCCCACCATGAGCGGCAGCTGAGCGAGGTCGGTGGTGCGCTGGCGCGCGTCCGGCGCCAAGCGCACGATCACGTCGTAGGTCTCGCCGTTCTGCGCGCGCCAGTTGCCCACCGTGGTGCCGGCCACCAGGGTGCGCAGCGCGCCACCCACGGCGGCGGTGGACAGGCCGAGGTCGGAAGCGAGCTCGCGGTTGAGCACCACGTCCACCGTGGGTTTGTCGGGCTTCACGCTGGCGTCGAGGTCGACCAGGCCGACAATGGGTTCGAGCTTCTCGCGCACCAGGCGGCTCAGCCGCTCCAGTTCGCCCAGGTCGTCGCCCTGCAGCGAAAACTCGATCTGCTTGTTGCCGCCCACGGCGTCGAGCAGCCCCACGTGCGTGACGGTGATGCCCGGCACGCTGCGCAGGCGTTCGCGCAGCAGGGCCGACATGGCGTCGGCGTTGCGCGAGCGGTCTTTGCGGTCCACGAGGCGCACATAGACGCTGGCGTACATGGGCCCCTGCGCGTTGCCGGTGTTGATGGTGGTCAGCGTATAACGCACCTCGGGAAACTCGCGCAGGATGGACTCGACCTCGCGCGCCTTGGCCTCGGTGGCCTGGATGGACGAGCCCACCGGCGTGTGAAACGTCAGCGAGGTCTCGGAGAAATCGGCCTTGGGCACGAACTCGGTGCCCAGCAGCGGCAGCATGAAGATGCTGGAGACGAAGGTGGCCAGCGCCAGCGCCAGCGTGGCCAGCTTGTGCTTGAGCGACCAGCGCAGCGCGCCCTGATAGCCCTCGGCCAGATCGTCCTGGAAGCGGTCGAACCAGTGCGTGATGCGGCCCAGCGTGCGGTCGTACAGGTTGTTGCCGGGCGGCTTGCCGTGGGCGTCGATTGCCGGGTCGTGCCACACCGAGGAGAGCATCGGGTCGAGCGTGAAGCTCACGAACATCGAGATCAGCACGGCCGCCACCATGGTGATGCCGAACTCGTGGAAGAACTTGCCGATGATGCCGCCCATGAAGCCGATGGGCAGGAACACCGCCACGATGGACAGCGTGGTGGCCAGCACCGCCAGGCCGATCTCCTGCGTGCCGTCCAGCGCCGCGGTGCGGGCGTCCTTGCCCATCTGCACGTGGCGCACGATGTTCTCGCGCACGACGATGGCGTCGTCGATCAGCAGCCCCACCGACAGCGTGAGCGCCATCAGCGTGATCATGTTGATCGTGAACCCGAGCAGGTTCATGAAGAAGAAGGTGCCGATCACCGCGATCGGCAGCGTGAGCCCGGTGATGACGGTGGAGCGCCAGGAGTTGAGGAACAGGAAGACGATCAGCACCGTGAGGATGGCGCCCTCGATCAGGGTCTGGCGCACGTTCTGCACCGACACGCGGATCGGGCGCGAGCCGTCGGCAATGGGTTCGAGCTTCACGCCCGCGGGCAACTCGGGCCCCACGGCCTGGATGGCGGCGTTGAGGCCATCGACCACGGCGATGGTGTTTTCATCCTGCGATTTCTGCACCTGCAGCAGCAGCGTGCGCTGGCCGTTGTAGAGCGCCAGGCTCTCCACCTCCTGCGTGCCGTCCACCACACGCGCCACCTGGCCCAAGCGCACCGGCGTGCCGCCGCGGCGGGTGACGATGACGTTCTCGAAGTCGCGTGGGTTCTGCGCGCGCGAGAGCACTTGCACCACGCGCTCGGCGTCGCGCGTCTTGAGCGTGCCCACCGGCACGTCCTGGTTGTCGCTGCGCAGCGCGGCGTTCACCTGCTCGGGCGTCACGCCCAGGGCCTGCATGGCCACCGGGTCGAGTTCGATGTTGATGGCGCGGTCTGTACCGCCCACCAGGTTCACGGCACCGACGCCGCGCACGTTCTCCAGCCGCTTCTTGAGCACCTGTTCGGCCCAGGTGGTGAGTTCCACCGGGCTGGGCGCGCGCGCGCCGTTCACCGCCTCGGGCACCACCGCCACCGACCAGATGGCGCGGCTGGCCGGGTCGAAGCGCAGCACGCGCGGTTCTTCCACCTCGTCGCGCAGCAGCGGGCGCAGGATGCCGATGCGCTCGCGCACGTCGTCGGCGGCCTTGCGACCGTCGACCGTGAGCTGGAACTCGATGATCACCACCGAGCTGCCCTCGTAACTGCGCGAGGTGAGCGTGTTCACGCCTGCGATGGCGTTGACAGCCTCCTCCACCTTCTTGGTGACCTCGCTCTCCACGATCTCGGGCGAGGCGCCGGGGTAGGCGGTGGTCACCACCACCACCGGGAAGTCGATGTTCGGGAACTGGTCGACCTGCAGACGCTGGTACGAGAAAGCGCCCAGCACCACGAAGGCCAGCATCACCATGGTCGCAAAGACCGGGTTGCGCAGCGAGACCTGGGTGAACCACATCGCGGTGTGCGCCTGTTCAGTTGGGGCTGTTCGTCGGCGTGGCCGCGAGTTTCACGCGCGTGCCGTCGCGAATGGCACCGGCCGTGGCGGCCAGGACCACGTCACCATCGGCCAGCATGGGCACGGCCTGGTGTGGCACGCCATCGGCCAGGCCCCGCGGTGGCAGCGGCTCGGGCAGATTCACGTGGCGCACCGTGTTTTCGCGCACCACCTGCACGTAAGGCGCGGGGCGGTCGTTGCGCACGGCCGATGCCGGCACCGCGAGCGCGGCTGTGCTGCCGGCCAGAATCTCGCCGCGCGCGAACAGGCCCTGGCGCATGCCGGAGGTTGCCGGCAGGCGCAGGTACACCAGCACGCTGCGGCTGCCGGGTTGCACGCTGGGGTTGATGCGCACCACGGTGGCGTCCACCGGTGCGGCCAGACCCTCCACCTGCAACCGCGCCTTCTGGCCCACCTGCACGCTCGCGGCATCCGAGGGACTGAGCGCTGCCTCCATCTCGAAGGCCGAGAGGTCCACCACGTCCACGACGCGGGCGTCCAGGCCCACGCGCTCGCCGTTCTGCACCAGCCGTGCAGCGATCTGCCCCGCGATGGGAGAACGCAGCACGGTGTCACCCAGCCCCTTGCGCGCAATGTCCAGCGCCGCCACGGCCGCGCGGTGCGTGGCCTCGGCCGCGGCCAGGTTGGCCTGCGAGTTCTCCAGCGCCGTGGCCGAGATGAAGCCTTGCTGGACCAGGGCCTGGTTGTTGGCTTGGCTGCGTTGCGCGATGCGCACCTGCGCCAGGGCCGACTCGGCCTGCTGCTCGGCCTGGCGCACGCGCGCCTGGGCCTCGGTGGGATCGATGCGTGCCACCACCTCGCCCGCCGCGACGCTGTCGCCCTCGCGTTTGGTGAGGCCTTGCAGCTCGCCCGCCACACGGGCCTTGATCGCCACTGTCTGCAGTGCTTCGATGGAGCCCGAGACGCTGGCTGTCTGCAACAGCGCCACGCTGCGCACGCGCACCACGTCGCGTTCGTTCACCTCGTAGACCGGCGCGGTCTGCAGCGCCTGGGCTGCGGCCTGCGCCTGCTCGGCCTTGGTGGCCCGCTTGTCGAGCGCACGCACCACGCCCCAGGCCAGGCCGGCAACCAGCAGCACCGGCAGCAGCCAGTAGATGAACGTCCGGGTACGCGAGGTGGTCATGGTCGGGGGTGCTTGAGCATGCCGCGCAGGATCAGGTCGACCTGCGTGTCGATGAAAGAAACCGGGTCGAGCTGGTGCGACGGCGGGCAGCACGGCGCCATGGAGTGCTTCCACATCAGCAGGAAGATCATGGGTGCGATCAGGCTGTAGACCGCGTAGTCCAGCGGCAGGTCACGGAACTCGCCCCGATCCACGCCGCGCTGCAGGATGCGGCGGATCAGCGCATGGCCGGGGCCGATGACCTCCTGCTGGTAGAAGGCCGCGATTTCGGGGAAGGTGCCTGCCTCGCTCATCACCAGCTTGGTGATGCCGGAGGCCGGGGTCATGCCGATGCGCTCCCACCAGGATTGCATGGCGTAGCGCACCAGTTCCACGCTGTCACCGGTGAACTGCTCGAATTCCTCGTTCCACTCGGTGAAGCGGCCCGCGATGTTCTCGCGCACCACGGCCTTGAACAGGTCTTCCTTGCTCGGGAAGTACAGGAACAGCGTGCCCTTGGACACACCGGCGTGCGCGGCCACCTCTTCGACGCGGGTGGCGGCAAAGCCCTTCTCCACGAACAGGTGAAGGGCGGCCTCGATCAGTTCGCCCGGGCGCGCCTCCTTGCGCCGCGCACGGCGGTGCGTGGCGGGTTCGTCTGACGGGCGGTTCGTGGGCATGGGTGGGGGCAATTACTGACCGATCGGTTAGTAATATACCCCACCCCCCTGTACCGGCGATGTCCGCCGGGTAAAGGAAACGTCAGTTGAACGCGGCGATGCCGGTGATCGCGCGGCCCAGGATGAGCGCGTGGATGTCGTGCGTGCCTTCGTAGGTGTTGACCACCTCGAGGTTGACCAGGTGGCGCGCCACGCCGAACTCGTCGCTGATGCCATTGCCGCCCATCATGTCGCGCGCCATGCGGGCGATGTCCAGCGCCTTGCCGCAGCTGTTGCGCTTGAGGATGGAGGTGACCTCCACCGCCGCCGTGCCCTCGTCCTTCATGCGGCCCAGGCGCAGGCAGCCCTGCAGGCCCAGGCTGATCTCGGTCAGCATGTCGGCCAGCTTCTTCTGGATCAACTGGTTGGCCGCGAGCGGGCGGCCGAACTGCTGGCGGTCCAGCACGTACTGGCGGGCGCGGAAGTAGCAGTCCTCGGCGGCACCGAGTGCGCCCCAGGCAATGCCGTAGCGCGCGCTGTTGAGGCAGGTGAACGGGCCCTTCAAGCCGCGAACCTCGGGGAAGGCGTTCTCTTCGGGCACGAACACGTTGTCCATCACGATCTCGCCAGTGATGGAGGCGCGCAGGCCGACCTTGCTGTGGATGGCCGGAGCCGACAGGCCCTTCCAGCCCTTCTCCAGGATGAAGCCGCGGATCGAACCTTCGTCGTCCTTGGCCCAGACCACGAACACGTCGGCGATCGGGCTGTTGGTGATCCACATCTTGGCGCCCGACAGGCTGTAGCCGCCGTCGACCTTTTTCGCGCGGGTGACCATGCTGCCCGGGTCGGAGCCGTGGTTGGGTTCGGTCAGGCCGAAGCAGCCGATCCACTGGCCGCTGGCCAGCTTGGGCAGGTACTTCTGTTTCTGGGCCTCGGTGCCGAACTCGTTGATCGGCACCATCACCAGCGAGCTCTGCACGCTCATCATCGAGCGATAGCCCGAATCGATGCGCTCGACCTCGCGCGCCACCAGGCCGTAGCACACGTAGTTGAGGCCGGCGCCGCCGTACTGCTCCGGGATCGTCACGCCCAGCAGGCCGAGCTCGCCCATCTCGCGAAAGATCGCCGGGTCGGTCTTTTCGTGGCGGAAAGCCTCGGTCACGCGCGGCAGCAGGCGCTCCTGGCAGTAGGTGTGGGCGGCGTCGCGCACGGCGCGCTCGTCGTCGCTCAACTGGCCGTCGAGCTGGAACGGGTCTTCCCAGCTGAAGCTGGCTTTGGTCTTGGTCGGCGAGAGCATGGTCTGTCTCCGGGTACGGTGGTGAATCGGCGGATTGTCCGCCCGCAGGCCATAGCTGTCTAATATCGATCCTGTATTCAACGATCTGCTTGGTGTATTGATGGAATTCCGCCACCTGCGTTGTTTCCTGGCCCTGGCCGAGGAATTGCACTTTGGCCGCGCCGCGGCGCGCCTGGCCATGACGCAGCCGCCGCTGTCGCTCAACATCCAGCAGCTTGAGGCCTCGGTGGGCGCGCCGCTGTTCGTGCGCAACAGCCGCGGCGTGGCGCTCACCCCGGCGGGCCTGGCGTTCGTGCCGCGCGCGCGGGCGCTGCTGGACGCCGCCGGGGCCGCCGCGCGAGAGGCGCGCGAGGTGGCGCAAGGCGTGAGCGGTCAGTTGCGCGTGGGTTTTGCCGGCACCGTGCTTTACCGCGGGCTGCCACAAATCCTGCGCGGCTTTGCGCAGCACCACCCGCGCCTGAAGCTGGTGCTGCGCGAGATGAGTTCGAGCGACCAGCTGATCGACCTGCAGCACGGCCGGCTCGAGGCCGGCTTTGTGCACACCACGCGCGTGCCACCGGGTTGCGCGCAGATCTTGGTGTCGCGCCAGGCCTTCGTGGCCTGCGTGCCGGCGCAGCACCCGCTGGCGCGCAAGCGCCGCGTGCTGCCCGCCGCGTTGGCGGGCGAGCCCTTCGTGGCGATCTCGCGCGCCGTCTCGCCCGATTACCACGACCGCCTGCTGGCCCTGTGTGCCGACCACGGCTTCGAGCCCGACGTGCGCTTCGAGTTACGCCACTGGCTCAGCGTGGTCTCGCTGGTGGCGCAGGGGCTGGGCGTGTCGCTGGTGCCGGCCGCCCTGCAGCAGGCCGGCCTGCCGGGCGCGGCCTTCCTGCCGCTGCAAGGCGAGACGCCGCCCTACGAGACACGCTGCCTCTGGCGCAGCGGTGACGAAAGCGCTGCGCTCGCCGCATTCCTGGACGCCGTGCGGGGCTTCGCGCCCGCCTCAGAATCGGGTGCTTGAAAGAAAACGGCGCGTCGCCCGACGCACCGGGGTACACAAAAAGCGGAGTTCACGATGAGCGACAAACAAGTGCTGGTGCTGGGCGGAGGCTGTTTCTGGTGCACCGAGGCGGTCTACAAGGACGTGCGCGGCGTGAGCGACGTCGAGTCGGGCTACAGCAACGGCCACGCGAAGCAGCCGAGCTACGAGCAGGTGTGCACCGGCACCACCGACCACAACGAGGTGGTGCGGCTGGAGTACGACCCGGCCGAGGTGAGCACGCGCGAGCTGCTGGAGATCTTCTTCGTGGTGCACGACCCGACCACGCTGAACCGCCAGGGCAACGATGTCGGCACGCAATACCGCAGCGGCATCTACTTCACCACGCCCGAGCAGGAAGCCGAGGCGCGCGCGCTGATCGCCGAACTCGCGCGCGACGACGCTTTCGGCCGTCCCATCGTGACCGAGGTGCTGCCCTTGCAGAACTACTGGCCCGCCGAGGCCTACCACCAGGATTTCTTCGAGCGCAACCCGCACCAGGGCTACTGCATGGCCGTGGCCGCGCCCAAGGTGGCCAAGTTCCGCAAGACCTTCGCGCGGCTGGCGAAGTAGTTCAGAGCTCCGCCGCCTCGACCAGAAAGCGCACACGCCGCTGGCCCTGCCACTCGTCAGCGTCGAGGCGGAATGCAATGCGCACGCGCTCGGGCAGCGGCTCGGTGTGGCCGAACCAGATGCCGTCCACCGCATCGCCCTGGTGCTGCAGCTTCAGCGCCAGGTGCTTCTCGCCCACGATGCGCTGGCTGACCACGCGCACCTCTTCGCTGAACACCGGCGGCGCGAAGCCCTGGCCCCACACCTGGCCGTGCAGCGTGTCCACCAGATCCGGGCGGCGGTACTGGCGGTCCAGCGGGCCGTCGGTTTCCACGCGACGCTGCAGCGTGGCGGCGTCCAGCCATTCGTGCGCCACCTGCTGCAGGGCCTGCTCGAAGGTGTCCAGGTGTTCCTCCGCGATGGTGCAGCCCGCGGCCATGGCATGCCCGCCGAAGCGCAGCAGCACGCCCGGGTGGCGCTTGGCCACCAGGTCCAGCGCGTCGCGCAGGTGAAAGCCCGCGATGGAGCGGCCCGACCCCTTGAGCTCGTGCTCCTTGCCCGGCGCGCTGCTGGCCGCGAACACGAAGCTCGGGCGGTGCAGCTTGTCCTTCAGCCGCGAGGCCACGATGCCCACCACGCCTTCGTGGAAGTCGGGGTCGAACACCACCAGCGCGGGCGGCGGCTGCTCGCTCTCGTCGAACATCTCATCCACCATCTGCAGCGCCTGCTCGCGCATCTCGCCCTCGATCACCTTGCGTTCGCGGTTGATGCCGTCGAGCGTGCGCGCGAGTTCGTCGGCGCGCGTGGCGTCGTCGGTGAGCAGGCATTCGATGCCCAGCGTCATGTCGGCCAGCCGGCCGGCGGCGTTCAGGCGGGGGCCCAGCGCAAAGCCGAAGTCGAAGGTGGTGGCGGCCTCGGGGCGGCGGCTGGCGGCGTTGAACAGTGCAGTCATGCCGGCGGGCAGGGCGCCTGCGCGCACGCGCTTCAAACCCTGCGCCACCAGACGGCGGTTGTTGGTGTCGAGCTTCACCACGTCGGCCACGGTGCCCAGGGCCACCAGGGGCAGCAGGGTGTCGATCTTGGGCTGGGTTTGTTGATCGAAGACCCCGCGCGCGCGAAGCTCGGCGCGCAGCGCCAACAGCACATAGAACATCACGCCCACGCCGGCGATGCTCTTGCTCTGGAAGTCGCAGCCCGGCTGGTTGGGGTTGACGATGATGCAATCGGCAGGCAGCACCACGCGGCCATCGTGCTGCGCGGGCAGGTGGTGATCGGTCACGATCACCTGCAGGCCAAGCTCGCGCGCTGCGCGCACGCCATCGAGGCTGGCGATCCCGTTGTCCACCGTCACCAGCAGGTCGGCGCCCGCGGCCTTCACGCGCTGTGCGATCGAAGGCGTGAGGCCGTAGCCGTCGACCACGCGGTCGGGCACCAGGTACTGCACCGCGTCAAAGCCCAGGGCCGCGCCGAGCAGGCGCAAGCCGCGCACGCCGACCGCGCAGGCGGTGGCGCCGTCGCAGTCGTAGTCGGCCACGATGCAGATGCGCCGCTTGGCGGCCATGGCGTCGGCCAGCGCGCGCGCAGCCTCGTCGGCGCCCTTCATGGTGGAGGGCGGCAGCAACTGCGCGAGCGCGTCGTCGAGCTCTTCGCGCTGCGAAATGCCGCGCGCGGCAAACAGGCGTGCCAGCAGCGGGTGCAGGCCGCTCTGTTCGAGCGCCCAGGCGGCGCGGGGCGGCACGTCGCGGGTGATGATCTTCATAGGGTGGTCAACAGGTCTTGAACGGTCGGTGTGCGCGCCAGGCGCAGGGCGCGCGCCAGGCGCTGCCCCATGCCCGGTGCGACGGGCTCCAGCGTGGTGGTGCCGCGCTCACCGCACAGGGTGAGCGCAAAGGCTTCCCCGCGCAAGGCGCGCTCGTGCAGGCCGGCGATGAGCGTGGCGTCCAGCGCCTCCCAGGCCGCGCGCCACGCAGCGGCGTCGCCGCGCAGGGCAGGCTCGCGCAGGGCATCGGCCAGCACGGGCGCCGGACCCGGCACCACGTCCGCCTCCACCGCGCCCGCCGCGCTGAACCACACACCATTGACCGGCAGCTGCCGCGCGGCCTCGCGCGCATCGTTCACGGCGTGCGTGTAGAACAGCATCTGCGCTTCGCTGGTGAGGCGCTGCAGCCAGCGCGCCTCGCTGCCCCCGGGCAGCCAGGGCGCAATGGAGCGGCCCACCACGCGGTCGATGCTGGCGCAGCGCAGACCACGCAGGCGTTCACCGCTCGCGCGCCAACGCGTGGGGTGGTCGAAATGCAACGCCACGCCGTCCTCGGCACACAGCGGTGCCAGGGCATCGAACAGGCGGCGAGAGGCGGTTTCGTCGAGCCCGAACAGCGTGGCTGCCTGCAAGCTGACCTCACCCATGCCGACCTGCAGGTGCACCGGATGCACCCAGGCCTGCGGTGTGTGCGGTTGATCGCTGTGCAGCGCGGCGCCAGGCCAATGGCCATCGCGCAGCGGCACGCCGCGCGCGTCGGCCAGCGCGCGTTCATGCGGGGCGGTGTAGCTGGTGTCTTCGCCATCGCTGCGCTGCGATTCGCGCACGCGCAGCAGCAGGGCCTGCAGATGGGGCAGGGCAGGCCATTCGGGGCGCGCATCGCCCGTGCCGATGGCGGCAAACGGAACCACCCAGTGGTGTTCGGGATCCGGGGCAATGGGCATGCCGCGATTGTCGGGGATGCCACAATGCCCGCCGACACCCATGCAAACCCCCTACGAACTCCTGCTGGGCTGGCGCTACACGCGCGCCGGCCGCGCCACACGGCGCAACGGCTTCATCTCCTTCATCTCGGGCGTGTCCATGCTGGGCATCGCGCTCGGCGTGGCCGCGCTCATCATCGTGCTCTCGGTCATGAACGGCTTCCAGAAGGAAGTGCGTGACCGCATGCTCGGCGTGCTCTCGCACATCGAGGTGTTCGAGGGCAACGGCCAGGCGATCCCCGACCTGGCCACCACGCTGGCGACCATCGAGGCGCGCCCCGAGGTGCTGGGTGCGGCGCCCTTCGTGGGCGCGCAGGCGCTGATCGCGCGCGGTGAGGACATGAAAGGCGCGCTGGTGCGTGGCATCGACCCGGCGCTGGAGCCCAAGGTGACGGATCTGGCAGCCGAGCTGGCCGACACCGTGCTGCCGCGCCTCAAACCCGGCGAGTTCGGCATCGTGCTCGGCGGCGAGCTTGCGCGCAGCCTGGGCGTGATCGCGGGCGACACGGTCACACTGATCGCACCCAGCGGGCAGGTCACGCCCGCCGGCGTGGTGCCGCGCGTGCGCAGCATGACGGTGGTGGGCACCTTCGATTCGGGCCACTACGAATACGACTCGGCGCTGGCCATGCTGCACCAGGACGATGCCGCGCGCATCTTCCGCGTCGAAGGGCCCACGGGCGTGCGCGTGAAGATCCGCGACCTGCACGCCGCGCGCGAAGTGGCCGTGCACATGGCGGCCGACTTGCCGCCCGGTCTGGTGGTGCGCGACTGGACGCGCCAGAACCGCACCTGGTTCGCTGCCGTGCAGCTCGAGAAACGCATGATGTTCATCATCCTCACGCTGATCGTGGCGGTGGCCGCGTTCAACCTCGTCTCCACGTTGGTGATGACGGTGACCGACAAGCGCGCCGACATCGCCATCCTGCGCACGCTGGGCGCGAGCCCGCGCAGCATCATGGGCATCTTCGTGGTGCAGGGCGCGGCGGTGGGCGTCATCGGCACCGGGCTGGGGCTGCTGCTCGGCCTGGGCGTGGCGTTCAACATCGACACCCTGGTACCAGCGCTGGAGCGCCTGCTCGGTGCGAGCTTCCTGCCGCAGGACATCTACCTCATCAGCCGCATGCCCAGCGATCCGCAGCAGGCCGACATCGTGCCCGTGGCCGTGATCTCGCTCGTGCTGGCCTTTGCGGCCACGCTCTATCCGAGCTGGCGCGCCAGCCGCGTCAACCCCGCCGAGGCCCTGCGATATGAATAAAGCCCCCACGCTCCGCCGCTGCGCGGGTCGCTGCCCCCCGAGGGGGCGCGTTTCGCCTTGGGGCGGCCCGGCGGCGAAACCCCTATGACTTCTACTGTCTTACAAGCGCGCGGCCTCACCAAACGTTTCCACGAAGGCCTGATCGACGTCACCGTGCTCCAGGGCGTGGACCTGGACGTGCGCGCGGGCGAAACGGTGGCCATCGTCGGTGCCTCCGGTTCGGGCAAGAGCACGCTGCTGCACCTGCTGGGCGGGCTTGACGCGCCCAGCAGCGGCGAGGTCACGCTCAAGGGTCAGGCGCTGTCGGCGCTCAGTGCGGCTCAACAGGGCGAGCTGCGCAACCGCCACCTGGGCTTCGTTTACCAGTTCCACCACCTGTTGCCCGAGTTCAGCGCGCGCGACAACGTGGCCATGCCGCTGTGGATCCGCCGCCAGCCGCGCGCCGAGGCGGGCGAGCGCGCCACGCAAATGCTCACGCGCGTGGGCCTGGGCGAGCGCGTGGCGCACCGGCCGTCCGAGCTCTCGGGCGGCGAGCGCCAGCGCGTGGCCATCGCGCGCGCCCTCGTCACGCAACCCGCCTGCGTGCTGGCCGATGAGCCCACCGGCAACCTCGACCGCAACACCGCCGACGGCGTGTTCGAGCTCATGCTCGAGCTCGCGCGCGATCAGGGCACGGCGTTCGTGGTCGTCACCCACGACGAAACGCTGGCTGCGCGCTGCGGGCGCGTGTTGCATCTCTCGGCGGGTCGCCTGACCTGAGCGAGCGCGATTTCCCCCCGGCTGGTACCATCGACGGCATGTTTTCGCCCGCTCGTGTGCTTCCTCTGTCCCGATACCGCCCCCTCGCGTGGGCGCGTGCCGTGCAGCCCGACGCACATTCCTGAGCCCGGCGATCACCCCCCACCCCCCCATTTCGCGCTTCCTCTGATCGCCGGGCCACCGCCCAGGCGCAGCTTTGGCCGTCCCTGTCGCAATCGCGCGGCGGCCACCCGATGGAGCCGAACATGGCAAACGTACTCTCCCTGAACGATCGCACCCTCACCGAACTGGACGCCGTGCGCCTTGAGCGCTTGCGTCGCCAGGGCGCCGCCCTGCGCATGGATGACCTGCTCGACACCGCCAGCGTCGTGCCCTCGCGCGACGTCGCCCCCGACGTGGTGACCATGTATTCCCAGGTGCTGGTGCGCGACGCACAAGGCGGCGAAAACCGCCTCACGCTGTGCTACCCGGACGACGCGGAGCCCGCGCAGGGTTTCATCTCCGTGCTCTCGCCCGTGGGCCTGGCCCTGCTGGGCCTGCACGTGGGCAGCGTGGCACGTTGGCAGACGCCTGACGGAACGCAGCACAGCGCCGAGATCGTGGCGCTGCTGTTCCAGCCCGAAGCCAGCGGCGACTACACCACCTGATCAGGGCTTGCTGCGCGCAAAGCGCAGCGGCTTGTCCTGCCCCTGCACCGCGATCAGCAGCGTGCTGCCGTCCACGCGCAGCGTCTGCGCTTTCTGCAGCGCGGCCATGTAGCGTGTCTCCTGCTCGCCCGCCGGGCCCATGCAGGCCATGCGTGTCATGCCCATCTGGCCGAACGCGACCTTGTCCTGCACCAGCGTGTAGGTGCCGAAGAAGCGGTTGCATGAGCTGAAGCCCGCCACACGGCCGGCCTCCGGGAACGCCAGCGTGGCCTGCACCTCGGGCAGCGCTGGCGCGCCGCCGATGTCCTGCAGGCGCCATTCGGTGCCCACGAGGTTGGGGGTGGCGCCCGGCGCACCGGGCATGGCGCAGGCCATCAGGCCGGCAAACACAGGCAACAGCAAGGCGATACGGATCGGGCTCATGGGCTTCCTCCTTCGGGGGTGACAATGCGTGACCGCGCAACTTATACCGCCGAAAGCGCCGCCAACGCCCAATGTGGACCGACACGCACTGCCATCTCGACGCGCCGGAGTTCGACCCGGCTTGCGCCGCCGCGCAGCGCGATGAGGCACGCGCGCTCGGCGTGGCGCGCTGTGTCATTCCGGCCGTGGAACGCAGCAACTGGGACGCCGTGCGTGCGCTCGCTCACCGGTTGGGCGATGCGTATGCATTGGGTATCCACCCGCTGTACGTGCCGCGCGCGCGGGACGACGACCTGGACGCTCTCGACGCCGCACTCAGCGAGCACCGTGACGACCCGCGCCTCGTGGCCGTGGGGGAGATCGGGCTCGACTTCTTCGTGTCCGCGCTCACCGAGCCCGCCATGCGCGAGCGCCAGACCCGCTTCTACCGCGCGCAACTGCGGCTCGCGCGCAAACATGGCCTGCCGGTCATCCTGCATGTGCGGCGCAGTGCCGACGCGCTGCTCAAGGCCTTGCGCGAGCTGCCCCCGGGCGGCGGCATCGCACACGCCTTCAACGGCAGTGCGCAGCAGGCACAGGCCTTCATTGACCAGGGCTTCGCGCTGGGTTTTGGCGGCGCGCTCACCTTCGAGCCCGCGCGCCAGTTGCGCCGGTTGGCCAGCGAACTGCCGATGAGCGCGCTGGTGCTCGAGACCGATGCGCCCGACATCCCGCCGCAGTGGCTGTACGTGCCCGCGGCCGATCGCGCGGCGGGCGTGCCGCAGGGCATCAACCACCCGCGCGAGCTGCCCCGCATCGGCGCGGCACTGGCGGCATTGCGCGGCCAGAACGTCGCCGACGTGGCCCGCGCCACGAGCGACAACGCGCGGCGCGTGCTGCCACGCCTGGCTGCCATGGCGTGATTGCCGACCTGCGCCCGATGCCTGCATGACACCCGCATGACACGCCTGCACGGCCTGCCTCCTGTTGCCGACGCCAACACGCGCTTGATCGTGCTGGGCAGTTTTCCTGGCGTGGCCTCGCTGCGCGCGCAGCAGTACTACGGCCATCCGCAAAACGCGTTCTGGCGCATCCTTGGCGCGTTGTGGCAGCGGCCCCTGCTGCAGGCCGACTACGCCGGGCGCCTGGCTGCGTTGCGCGAGCACGGCCTGGGCGTGTGGGACGTGTACGCCAGTTGTGAGCGCGAAGGCAGCCTGGACGCCGACATCCGCGATGCCACCCTCAACGACCTTCCCGGCCTGCGAGCGCTATGCCCGCAACTGCAGGCGGTGGCGCACAACGGCGGCGAGAGCTATCGCCACGCGCGCCACACGCGCACGCTTGGCCTGCCGGTGTACCGCCTGCCGTCCACCAGCCCGGCCAACGCGGGCTGGTCGTTCGAGCGCAAGCTCGCTGCCTGGGCCGAGGTGCTGCAGCGCCACGGGGTGGCCTGAGCAGTGCTCGCAGCAATGCAGAACGACTGTTCATAATGGCCTTTTGCGCCCGCCCATGAAAGCCACGACCCACTTGCCCGAAGTCAACATTTCCGAAGACGGCGAGGTGCGCTTCCTGCACCTGGGCACCGAATGGATCCAGGGATCCATGCTGCTCGACGCACCGTTCGATATCGAGCTGGAGTACGTGCAGCGCATGATGGCATGGCTGCTGTTCGTGGAGCCCGACACCGTGCACAAGCGCCGCGCGTTGCAGCTCGGCCTCGGCTCGGCTGCGCTCACCAAGTTCTGCTTCAAGCGCCTGCGCATGGACACCACGGCCATCGAGATCAACCCGCAGGTGGTGGCGGTGTGCCGTCGCTGGTTCAAGCTGCCGCCCGACAGCGCGCGCCTGCGCGTGTTGCTGGCCGATGCGGGCGAGGCCATCCGCGCACCCGAACACCGCGGTCGCTACGACGCGCTGCAGGTCGACCTGTACGACCACGAGGCCGCCGCGCCCGTGCTCGACAGCACCGACTTCTACGTCGATTGCCGCAATGCCCTCACCGACGAGGGTTGCCTCACCGTCAACCTGTTCGGGCGCGACGCCAGCTTCGAGCGCTCGCTGCGTCACATCGCCGACGCCTTCGGCGCGGACGCGGTGTGGCCGTTCAAGTCCACGCGCGAAGGCAACACCGTGGTGCTCGCCCAGCGCCACGCCAGCCGCCCCGCGCGGCTGGACATGCTGGCCCGCGCCGAGGCCGTGCAGCAGCGCTGGGGCCTGCCCGCGGTGAAGTGGCTGCGCCTGTTCCATCCCCTGGTCCGTTGATCCCGCCATGAAAACCCCCAACGCCAAGCCCGACCTGCCTGCCCACCAGGGCCCGCTGGACTGGCGCCGCCTGCTGCAATGGCTGCGCGAGGATGGCGTCATCGACGAGGCCGAAGCGCAACGCACCGAGGCGCGCATCGGGTCTGCCCACAGCGCGCAGCACCCGCTGCAGCGGCTGGCGGTGGTCGGCATGGCGCGCGCGGCCGACGGCCACGTGCTCGACGCCGAAACGCTCACACAGTGGCTGGCGCAGCGTAGTGGGTTGGACTACCTGCGCATCGATCCGCTGAAGGTGGACGTGGGCAAGGTGGCCGATGTGATGAGCGCCGCCTACGCCGAGCGCCACCGCGTGCTGCCGGTGCAGGTGGGCCCCACCGAAGTGGTGGTGGCCACCGGCGAGCCCTTCGTGCGCGACTGGGTGGGTGAGGTGGAACGCCAGACCCGCAAGCGCGTGCGTCTGGTGCTGGCGAGCCCGGCCGACATCGCCCGCTACACGGGCGAGTTCTTCGCGCTCGCAAAATCGGTTCGCGCGGCGAACAAATCGGGCAGCGGTGGGGGGTTGCAGAGCTTCGAGCAACTGGTCGAACTCGGCAAGACCAACAAACAGCTCGACGCCAACGACCAGGGCGTGGTGCAGGTGGTGGACTGGCTGTGGCAGTACGCCTTTGACCAGCGCGCGAGCGACATCCATCTCGAGCCGCGGCGCGACCAGGGCGTGATCCGCTTCCGCATCGACGGCGTGCTGCACCCGGTCTACCAGATGCCGATCGGCGTGATGAACGCGATGACCGCGCGCATCAAGCTGCTCGGCCGCATGGACGTGGTGGAACGCCGCCGCCCGCAAGACGGGCGCATCAAGACGCTCAAGCCCGCGAGTGGTGGGGCCAAGGGCGACGAGGTGGAGATGCGCTTGTCCACCTTGCCCACCGCCTTCGGCGAAAAGCTGGTGATGCGCATCTTTGACCCCGAGTCGACGGTGAAGGATCTGTCGGCGTTGGGCTTCGCCGCGCACGATGCGCAACGCTGGGAAGGGCTCACGCGCCGCCCGCACGGCATCGTGCTCGTGACCGGCCCCACCGGCTCGGGCAAGACGACCACGCTCTACGCCACGCTCAAGCGCCTGGCCACCGAGGAGGTGAACGTGAGCACGGTGGAAGACCCGATCGAGATGATCGAGCCGGCCTTCAACCAGACGCAGGTGCAGCCGCAGCTCGACCTCGATTTCGCGCAGGGCCTGCGCGCCCTCATGCGGCAGGACCCGGACATCATCATGGTCGGCGAGATCCGCGACCTGGCCACCGCCGAGATGGCGGTGCAGGCCGCACTCACCGGCCACCTGGTCTTCTCCACCCTGCACACCAACGACGCGCCCTCGGCCGTGATGCGCCTGATGGAACTCGGCATCCCGCCGTACCTCATCAACGCCACCGTGCTGGGCGTGCTGGCGCAACGCCTGGTGCGCACGCTGTGCCCCGCCTGCAAGCAACCGCTGGACAAGGACGACATCGCCAGCAGCCGCGAGCAACTCGCCGACATCGTCAAACCCTGGCAGATATCCGGCGGCTACCGCCCCTACCAACCCGTGGGCTGCATCGACTGCCGCATGACCGGGTATCGCGGGCGCATGGGGCTGTATGAGTTGCTGTCCGTCACCGAGGCCTTCAAGGACAAGGTAAGCCGCGAGCCGAAGATGGAAGCCCTGCGCGCGCAGGGCATTGCGGATGGGATGCGGCCGTTGCGGCTGGCGGGGGCGGCGCGCGTGGCGGAGGGGCTGACGACGCTGGATGAGGTGCTGGCGGCGACGCCGCCGCTGCAATAGGTTGTTGTCTCCGGATGCGACGGGCCTCGGTGATCGGGGTGTCCGATTCCGCTCATGTCCCCCGGATCGGGCCTGCAGCCCGATCCTCCTCCTTTACTTCGCTCCATCGGACACCCCGATCACCGAGGCCCTCGTGGGTGAGCGAACGATCTGGTCAGGACGGTGGTCATGGGCCGTCTCGGTGTCGACCGTTGCAGTGGGAATGCCGCAGGATGACAGCCCGCTCTTGGCCGGAAGCTGCCGGCGGCCAATGGTCCGCAACACGATAGCGACCACCTCGCTCAGCATGTCCAGGGCCGCGTCTTGCTGGCCCGCCAACCCAACACTTCAGCCCGCGGGTGTCGGGTGCGCTGCGCAGCGAAATAAAGGAGGAGGGTCGGCGCAGCCGGCCCGGGGGACATTCGCGGAGCAGCGTACCCGGCGACCGCGGGCGTGCGCGAGGTGGTCGCGCGAAGCAAGCCGCCGCGAACAAACCCCCGCCACGAAGGCGAAGCAACACGCCCGCCGATAATCCACGGCTTCATGCAGACCACCCCCCACCCCCACCTCGCCACCGGCCTGCTGTTCGCCTCGCTCGGCTCCATCGCGTTCAGTGGCAAGGCGATCATCGTGAAGCTGGCGTATCGGCATGGGGTGGATGCGGTCACGCTCATCATGTACCGCATGCTGTTCGCGCTGCCGCTGTTCCTGGCGCTGGTGTGGTGGGCCGGGCGGCCACGCAATGGTGTGCGGCCGGCGCCGCTCACGCAGCGTGACTGGGTGGGCGTCATCGGCCTGGGCGTCACGGGTTACTACCTCGCGAGCTTTCTCGATTTCTGGGGGCTGGAGTACATCACCGCCAGCCTGGAGCGGCTGATCCTTTACCTCAACCCCACCATCGTGCTCGTGCTCGGCTGGCTGCTGTACGGCCGGCGCATCACGCGGCTGCAGGCCGTGGCCATGGCCGTCAGTTACGCGGGGGTGCTGCTCGTGTTCGGGCATGAGGCCGGCCAACAAGGGCCGGACGCCGCGCTGGGCGCGGCGCTGGTGTTCGGCAGTGCCATCAGCTACGCCATCTACCTCGTCTACAGCGGTGAACTGGTGAAGCGCCTGGGCTCGTTGCGGCTGGTGGGGCTGGCCACGAGCGTGGCCTGTGTGTTGTGCATTGCGCAGTTTGCGCTGCTGCGGCCGCTGTCGTCGGCCGTGGTGGCGCCCGAGGTGATCTGGCTGTCACTGCTCAACGCCTCGCTGTGCACCTTCGTGCCGGTGCTGCTGGTGATGATGGCGATCGAGCGTATCGGCTCGGGGCTGACGGCGCAGACCGGAATGATCGGGCCGATGTCGACCATCGTGATGGGGGTGTTCATCCTCGGCGAGCCGTTCAATGCGTGGATCATCGTGGGCACGGTGCTCGTGCTCGCGGGTGTGTATCTGGTGACGCGCTTCGGCGCGCCCAGGGTGATCGAGAAAACCGGAGATTGATCGAAATGGATCTGGGTATCAAAGGCAAGTGGGCCCTGGTGGGCGGTTCGAGCAAGGGCCTGGGGCTGGGTTGCGCGCAAGCGCTCGCGGCCGAGGGCGTGAACGTCGTGATGATCGCGCGCGGCGCCGAGGCGCTGCAGGCCGCGGCGGCCGGCATTCGCGAGGCATGCCCCGGTGTGCAGGTGCTGCCGGTGGCGGCCGACATCACCACGCCCGCGGGGCGTGAGGCGGTGTTCGGTGCGGCCGGGGGGCCGGGCAAGGCGTTCGACATCGTGGTCACCAACGCGGGTGGCCCCCCGCCGGGCGACTTCCGCCAGTGGGACCGCGACGCCTGGATCGCCGCGCTGGACGCCAACATGCTCACGCCGATCGAGCTCATCAAGGCCACCATCGACGGCATGGCCGAGCGCGGCTTCGGGCGCGTCGTGAACATCACGTCGAGTGCCGTGAAGGCGCCGATCGACATCCTGGGTCTGTCCAATGGCGCGCGCACCGGGCTCACGGGTTTCGTGGCGGGTTTGTCGCGCAGCGGCCTGGCCGCTCGCGGCATCACCATCAACAACCTGCTGCCGGGCAAGTTCGACACTGATCGCCTCAAGGGAACGATTGCGGGCACGGCCACCAAGAGCGGCCTGAGCGAGGAGCAGGTCCGTGCCCAGCAAGTGGCCCAGATTCCGGCCCGTCGTTATGGCCACCCGGCCGAGTTCGGCTCCATCTGCGCGTTCCTGTGCAGCGCGCAGGCCGCCTACATCAACGGCCAGAACATCCTGGCCGACGGCGGCGCGTACCCGGGCACGTTCTGATGCCCGCGGCGTTCAGCGCCGCGACGACACCAGAATGCCGCCGACGATGAGCACGAAGCTCGCCGCGTGGTATCCCCGCGGCGGCTCGCCCAGCAGCGTGGCCGACATGAGCGCCGCGAACAGCGGTGTGATGTTGTTGAAGATGGCCGCCATGGCCGGCCCCACGCGGCCCACGGCCGCGCCCCAGGCGCGGTAGGCCACCAGCGACGGCCCCACCGCCACGTACAGCAGCGCCAGCGCCAGCGGCCAGCCCCACTGGATGTGCTGTTGCCCCTCGGGCAGGGTGGGCAATGTGAGCCATTCGCCGGCGGCGAACAGGCCCGACCAGACCACCCCCATGGCGATCTGTGCGAACAGGAAGGCGGCCCAGTCGGCCTTGATCTGCGCCGGCTCGCTGCCGGGCGCGGGGCGCGCCAGCAGCCAGCTGTACCAGGCCCACAGGATGGAGGCGAGCACGATCCAGCCGTCGCCCGGCACCAGCTTCACCGACAGCAGGTTGGCCAGTTCGCCGCGCGTGAGCACCACCGCCACGCCCGCGAGCGAGAGCGCCGTGCCCAGCGCCGCACGGCGCGACACCGGTACGCCATACAGCACGCGCCCGAGCAGCAGCATCCACACCGGCATGCTGGCGGCCACCAGCGTCACGTTCATGGGGGTGGACGTCTTGAGCGCCAGGTATTGCAGCGCGTTGTAGCAACCCACGCTCAGCAGCCCCAGCAACGCAAAGCGCTTCCAGTGCGGCCACAGCGGACTGCCGCGGCGCAGCACCCAGCCGGCCACGGGCAGCAGCAGCACGAAGGCCAGCACCCAGCGCAGGAAATTCAGCGTGATGGGCGGCACGACGTCCTGCATCATCCGCCCCACGATCGCGTTGCCGGCCCACATGAGCGGTGGCAACAGCAGCAGGGCGATGGTCGAGGCGGAGAGCCTTCCTTGGGGTGCAACAGACATGGGGCGCGACTGTAACAACCCACGGGCATGTCCGCACGCGGCACGGGGCCGGCGCAATCGTGGCAGCATCGCGCCCGCGACAACCACAACGAGGAGACCTCCCATGAGCACCCCCAGCCGCGCCGTGCGCATCCACGCCCACGGCGGCCCCGAACAACTCGTGATCGACACCGTGGACGTGGGCGAGCCCGGCCCGGGCCAGGTGCGTATCCGCCACCATGCGGTGGGCCTGAACTTCATCGATGTCTACCAGCGCACCGGCCTGTACCCGAACGCCATGCCGCTGGCGCTGGGCATGGAAGGCGCGGGCGTGATCGAGGCGGTGGGCGAGGGCGTGACGCACCTCAAGGCGGGTGACCGCGCGGCCTATGCATCGAACCCGCCCGGCAGCTATTGCGACGTGCGCGTGATGCCCGCGATGAACGTGTGCAAGCTGCCCGACGCGATCGACTTCGAGACCGGCGCGGCCATGATGCTCAAGGGCCTGACCGCGCAGTACCTGCTCAAGCACTGCAAGCCGGTGGAAGGCCTGGAGCCGGGCGACCATGTGCTGTTCCACGCCGCTGCCGGCGGGGTCGGGCTGATCGCCTGCCAGTGGGCGAAGCACCTGGGTCTGCAGCTCATCGCCACCGCCGGCTCGGACGACAAGTGCCAGCTCGCACTGGCGCACGGCGCGGCCCACGCCATCAACTACCGCAAGGACGACTTTGCCGCGAAGGTGAAGGAGATCACTAGTGGCAAGGGCGTGAAGGTGGTCTACGACTCGGTGGGCAAGGACACCTGGGACAAATCGCTCGACTGCCTGCGCCCCTTCGGCCTGATGGCCAGCTTCGGCAACGCCTCGGGCCCGGTGGCGCCGTTCGCGCCCGGCATCCTGGGTCCCAAGGGCTCGATCTACGTGACGCGCCAGACGCTGTTCTCCCACATCACCAGCCGCGAGCGCACGCAGCGCATGGCCGATGACCTGTTTGGCGTGGTGAGTAGCGGCGCGGTGAAGATCCGCATCGACCAGCGCTTTGCGCTCACGGACGTGCGCAAGGCCCACGAAAGCCTCGAGGCTCGGGCCACCACCGGTTGCACGGTGCTGCTGCCCTGACCGCGGCGGGCCGGGCGGCGTTTCAGCGCCTCATCGGGTGCGACGCGCCTGTGCCTGCACCGCCGGCACCTGATGAAAGTGTTCGAGCAGCCGCGAGCGCTGCGCGTCGGTGAGGGCACTGTCCTCGATCATCGCGGGCCAGAGCGTTCTGGCGCGTTCCACCGCGTCGGCCAGCACGGCCTTGACCTTGGTTTCCACCAGGCCCACCCGATTGCAGAGATCGCGCACCAGTGCGGGCGTGATCTGCGCACGCTCGGGCGCGCCCGGGTGAAACCTCAGCGCATGCCCGCGACCACCGAGGTAAGCCGCGTAGGCCACCACGTCGTACGCGGGGGACAGCACCGGCGTGACGCCGTCCGGGTACATCACGCCGACGTTCTTGAGGTGGGCGTCGTAGTTGCCCAGCATCTCGTTGACCATGAGGCGTCGCATCACCTCGTGCGCACCGGCAGCGTCGGCAACGCCCATGGCGGCGTGCAGCGTCAGCAGCATCGACGCATAGTTCGCCTTGCCTTCGCGGTCCGTGTATTTGTTCTCCGGGTCCAGCCCCAGGATCTGCGCGAAGTCCTCGCAGTGGATGTGCCCGCCCGGCCCGCGGTCGAAGCGGCGCACGGCGAGGAAACGGTGCTCGGGGTCCAGGGCGAACGGCTGGTCATGCGCAACGATGTCCGACATCGGGCGCAGTTCGGCGTCGCAGGTGTTCACGCCGGCCGCGCGGGCCAGGCGAAGTGACAACGCCTCCACCTCCGGCAGCAGCGGATACCCGTTGGCCGGCAGCTTGGCAATGATGTGGGTGCTGCTGCGCGAATCCCGCGTGCGGGCAACGTAACGTCCACCGTGCTCGACCAGACCGAGTTTGGGCTGGATGCCGGACAGGGAGGTTGCACCCGCCACCGGGGCTTCGATCACGGTCATCTCCAGCGCGTCGTGCCCCTGGGTGACCACCCTGGCTACGGCCTCGCGGTCTTCGGGCGCGGGTGAGGCATACACATTGCCTGGCAGGTCCGTGCCGCACATGGCAAGGATCTCCATGTGGTCGTCCGGGGGGCATCCGCGCAGTTGCTCCAGGTGCTTGCGCAAGGGCCCTTCGGGCAGCAGGTTCTGGAAGAAGGGCGGCAGGCGCTCGCCACTGCCCTGGAAGAACGGGTGATCGGCGGCGTGCGCCAGGAGCCGTTCGCGATCGCGTTCGTCGCTGGCGCGAACCGCCCACGACACCACGGGTGCCCCCGGGTCCAGCCAGAAGTCACGGTCCGGCACGAAGCGCATCAGCGCCGAGTGGCCCTGCCCATACTGGAACAACAGCCCGCAATGCCGCTCCCCGATGGCGATGCGCAGCGCGCGGTACCTCATCGGCTTTGTTCCCCGGGCTTGGCGCTGCGTGCCGGGTGGCCTGCGCGGTCGTCGTTCAATGGCTGCAGCACGCGCTCCAGCGGGCTCATGTAGCCCGGCACAGCCGGGGGCGGCGCCTGCTCGACCGCTTCGGCCATGGCCTTGGGCAGCAGGACGAGCGCCAGATCGAGTTCGTCGGCCATGGCCATGAGGTTGGTGGCGCGCACAGCCGACTTGCCGTTCAGCACGTGGCCCACCGTCAAGGGCGTGAGGCCGACGCGCTCGGCCAACTCCTTGTTGCTCAGCCCCTTTCGGCGACGGGCTTCATCGAGGGCACGGCCCAGTTCTGCCAGCGTTTTCATAAAAGTTTCCTTTCATGATCGAACGCTAGCATGGTAAATCATGCTTACTGATAAAAGTTGACTATGATTTTCGACTCCGATCATGGTTTTGCATGATCGGAGCGGGCTGGATCAAGCCGCCCGCGCTTCCTGCAACGGCGCCACTTGCCGCAGCGCGACCTCCAGCCGCGCCACCGTGGCGGGCACGTCGTGCCATTTGTCGAGGCCGAACAGGCCCAGGCGGAAGGTCTTGAAGTCGGGGCCTTCGTCGCATTGCAGGGGCACGCCAGCCGCCGTTTGCAGGCCCAGGGCCAGGAAGGCCTTGCTGGACTGCACCTCGGCATCGGTGGTGTGGCTCACCACCACGCCCGGGGCCTTGAAGCCCTCGGCCGCCACGCTGGCGAAACCGTGGCGCTCCACCAGGGCACGCACCGCCTGGCCCAGCGCGATCTGCTCCTGGCGCACGCGGTCGAAGCCGTAGGCCTCGGTCTCGAGCATCGTGGCGTGCAGGCGCGCCAGCGCGTCGGTGGGCAAGGTCGTGTGGTAGGCGTGGCCGCCGCCTTCGTAGGTCTCCATGATCTGCAGCCACTTCTTGAGGTCCATCGCGAAAGTGGTGCTCTGCGTGGCATCGATGGCAGTGCGGGCGCGCTCGCTGAGCATCACCATCGCGCAGCAGGGCGAGCTGCTCCAGCCTTTCTGCGGCGCGCTGATGAGGATGTCGACGCCGGTGGCCTTCATGTCCACCCACATGGCACCGGAGGCGATGCAGTCGAGCACGAACAGGCCACCCACCGCGTGCACCGCGTCGGCCACGGCCTTGAGGTAGTTGTCCGGCAGGATCATGCCGGCAGCGGTTTCCACGTGCGGCGCAAACACCAGCGCGGGCTTCTCACGCGCGATGGTGGCGACCACCTCGTCGATCGGCGCCGGCGCCCACGGGGCCTGCGCGCCCTTGTGCTGGGGCCGCGCCTTCAGAACCGTGTGGCTCGCGGGGATGGACCCCATGTCGAAGATCTGCGTCCAGCGGTAGCTGAACCAGCCGTTGCGGATGACGAGGACGTGCTTGCCGTGCGCGAACTGGCGCGCCACCGATTCCATGCCGAAGGTGCCGCTGCCGGGCACCAGCACCGCCGAGTGGGCGCCGTACACGCGCTTGAGCATGGCCGAGATGCCGGTCATGACGCCCTGGAAGCGCTTGGACATGTGGTTGAGCGCGCGGTCGGTGTAGACCACGGAGAACTCGTACAGGCCGTCGGGATCGACGTCGGGCAGCAGGCCGGGCATGGCTGTCTCCTCACAAGGGCGGGCTTCGGGCCGGCCATTCTGGCATCGCGGCCGCGCCATTGCACGGCTCGCGGACTTTGTCAGGCCGGGCGCGGTTTGCGCAGGCGCAGCAGTTCGTCGAGGATCAGGCAGGCCGCGCCGATGGAGATGAAGGTGTCGGCCAGGTTGAAGGCGGGGAAATGCCCACCCGGGAACAGCCCGGCCAGAAAGCCCCAGTGGAAATCGAGCCAGTCGACCACGTAGCCATGCACCAGGCGGTCGAGCACGTTGCCGAGCGCGCCACCCAGGATGCAGGCCAGCGAGAAGCTGAACAGGCGTTGCCCCGGGTGGCTGCGCAGCATCCAGACGATGAACACCGAGGCCGCGACGCCGATGGCGGTGAAAAACCAGCGCTGCCAGCCGCCCGCGCCCGCGAGGAAGGAGAAGGCCGCCCCCGGGTTGTGCACCCGAACCACGTTGAAGAACGACGTCACGGTCACGCTGTCGCCGAGCGCGAAACTCGCGAGGATGAGCCACTTGGTGAGCTGGTCCAGCACGAAGGCCAGGCCTGCCAACCCGAGCCAGGGCGCGATCTCGCGCAGGCCGGTGCGCGCCATCAGGCCGCCGTGCGCGCTTCGCCCGCGCCGAACAGGTTGCTGGTGCAGCGGCCACAGATCGTCGGGTGCGCCGGGTCGTGGCCCACGTCGTCGCGGTAGTGCCAGCAGCGTTCGCACTTGGCGGCGCTGGCGGGCGTGACCGTCACCGTCAACGCGTCGCCGTCGACCACCGTGGCGGCCGAGGTGATGGTGACGAAGCGCAGGTCGTCGCCGAGCGAGCGCAGCAGGGCGGCGTCGTCGGCCGGTGCGGCGATGGTGAGCAGCGCCTGCAGCGACGAACCCACCGCCCCCTGCGTGCGCACCGCCTCGATTTCCTTGTTGGCCAGGGCGCGGATCTCCCCGATGCGCGCCCACTTGGCGAGCAGGCCTTCCTCGGCCGGCGGCAGGTCGGCCCAGGTCTCGAAGAAGATCGAACCGCGGTTCTGCGCCCCAGCCAGCACGGGCCACGCCTCTTCGGCGGTGAAGCTCATGAAGGGGGCCATCCAGCGCAGCATGGCGTGGGCAATGTGGTGCAGCGCGGTCTGGGCGCTGCGGCGCGCGTGGCTGGCGGGCGCGGTGGTGTAGAGCCGGTCCTTCAGCACGTCAAGGTAGAACGCACCGAGGTCTTCGGAGCAGAACACCTGCAGCTTGGCCACCACCGGGTGGAACTCGTAGCGCTCGTAGTGCGCCAGCACCTCGGCCTGGAACTGCGCCGTGCGCGCCA
>VFQO010000956.1_pt1 | contig 25949 bp, 29 predicted proteins | sample 3512331 | NCBI WGS metagenome assembly VFQO01 (sample SAMN10412371, study PRJNA504923) | tailings metagenome | isolation source: Replicate 3 from Balatoc abandoned mine | place: Philippines: Itogon, Benguet | collected 2017-08-28 | reverse complement strand
TTAAGTTTTTAGTTTGTCCCTCTGGACATTCTGACAAAGCTGTGGACAAACTCAGAGCTATTATTAACCTCAACTAATAAAATATTTTTGGTATAAGGTATTTAGATGGGGATAATATTCTTTCCCGATCACCAATAATAAATATAAGAAATGGTAAATCATGAATTTTTTAAAGAAACTAATCACTATCGCTTCAATCATCCTAACTATAGCCGTAGAAGTGGCTAAGATTATTAAGTCTTATTCAGAGGGTAAGATGGCGGTGGAGATTTAATAAAAAAATCCAGTAAATACGTAACAGATACACTAGAAGGATTTTATGAGATTGTCTGAGTTTCAGAGGTTAGTAACTAAACCTCCTAGAGTTACTCAATCTACAGTAGAACGGTCTAGCAGAACGCAAAGCTTTATTGTTCAAAATGGGTTACTCTATGATTATTACTCCATAAAAGTTTCACCTACGCCAATTAAAGAGGGTAAGCCTTTTCACAAAATTGAAAAACTACCAAGTATATTGGCTGATGGATTAGTAGTAATAAATAAAAAAATATATATAGTAAGTAGGAAAGACCTACTGAGGAGAAGAATTAATGTCAATAATGAGTACCACCAATCAACCCAATCCCAACAGCAACCAGTCCAGGAGCCTACAGTTGAATCAACTGTCAAGCAATCGACTGTTAACAGAGCACTTGGGGTTGAAGTCTCCGAAGATGTTAACATGGCTTGGGATGAACAAATCCGAACACTACTCCATGTTAACGATCCGGAAGCGTGGTACTGGGAAACGGAGGATACTCCACAACCCCTCGGGATTGATGAGAGCGGTACAATACAGGATACTGAATAAGGTTTTAAATACCTTAGAAGTTCCTGACTATATATATGCTTTTGAGAAAAATAAGTCCATTCCTGTAATGGCTAGAAAGCATGTAGGTAAAAGGCTTATCATAAGTCTTGACATTAAAGATTTTTTCCATAGCATTAAGCAGACACAGTTAAAAGACCTATTCATTGAGATTGGTATAGGTGATGCACCAGCTAGAACTCTATCTGAGTTATGTACGTATAAAGCTTACGTACCGCAAGGTGCACTTACCAGTCCTAAAGTAAGTAATTTGATTGCAGCTAAGACATTTGGACCACTCATTAAAAATTACTGTGATGAAAAAGGTTACACAGTAACTATATATGCTGATGATGTCACAGTTTCCATGGATTCATATACGGATTCAATACCTCAGATAATTAATGATACATCTAATTTCATTACTGGGTTTGGGTTTAGAATCAATCAGCGTAAAACTAAGGTGATGGGTTATCACCAAAGACAATGGGTTTGTGGTGTAGTAGTAAACCAGAAAACCAACATGATCAAGAAGGAGCGATTAGCACTAAGAGCAATCGTTCACAATATTGTAAAAAATGGACTTGAAGCTGAAGCTTCTAAGAATGGAGATATTACTCCAGGACACTTTCTTAGTGTTGTGCAAGGTAGGCTTAATTGGTTTAAGCAGCTAAATCCTGATGCAGGACAGAAGTTAATAGATAAACTAAAGGTTTATACAGATACGCTTAAATTGGAAAATCAGGAGCCTGCCGATACTTCAATGGGTGCCTCCGGTGTAGATGCGAATGCAAACGCACCATGGGATGAGGTAGAAGTTAAGCAGGATTGTGAAAGTCAGACTTAATCTGACACTTAGTGGAGCTGGTATGCAACAGCATAACTATATCGGTAATAAAAGTAATACCTCCACACCCTGGACTTACGTCTAATTAACCATCTTATTACCTCAGGGGAAACCCTGGGGTAGTTTTTAGTTTAACCAAGGTGTATACCGGAGGAGTCCATTTTAACAAAATGACCACCAAAGGTACAATTCATACCTGTAGCATCTAATACAACAACTGTAGTATTATTGTAGGTTATAGTTACACTATCTTTAGTAAATACAGCATCAGACATAGTACCATCCTCATTACGAATGGTAACTGAAGTTGGTGTTATGTCCACAGTACCTATAGCAGTACCTGATGTAGAAGTAGTCTTGTGCTGCGTTTTAAGCTGATCTGTAATGGTTATTTCTTCTGACCCAGGAATACCCTGCACAATTTTTTTAGATTCACCGGATAAATCTAAAGTATCCACCATTAATGGATTATGACTATTATCACTTAAAACTTCTTTTTTAATTATAGTATTAGGTGCAGGGAATTCAGAACTATTTCTATTTTGATATTCATCTTTTAAATACTCACCTAATGCAGTATCTCCTAAATACCTTTTAAACTTGAACAGACCTAACCTGCTATTGGCTAACGTATCTGCTACCCCTAAGAATCCATATATCCTACCGCGAATAGATACATGTATATCTACGACCAAATCTGAGAATAACTCATAGTTTCTACCCACTACTCTTACTATATCATCATACTTAGAAATAAATACTTGTGCTAATCTACCAGATTTAAGAAGTATAGATCCACCACGTAAGACACCTAAAAGCCCACCACCCTTACTTGTAATTATATGATCCCCTATGGTTGTATCTTTAGGCTTATTAGGTGCAACCTCAGCATTACGCATAACTGGGCTAAAGTTACCCGTATCACTTGGTAATTGACCAGTATCTATCTTTGTAGGTATAGATTCAGTTTCCAATATCTTAGGTAGGAACCCAATTATTATTGGGTATCCAGTGGAGGTTGTTATTAGCACTCTATCCCCTATCATAGGGGTAACTATATGATTAGATCTAGAAGATCCTCCGGCAGGTAACAACCAAATTACATTACTTAGGTTTTGGCCTTTCGTAGTTTTTACTTGACAGAACATTCTCTCCACATCTACAGAGCTTACTATACCCTCTAGGAAGTTATTATCTAAATGTGTCTTGGATGATATTTTTAATATTGACATTTAATTTACAAATAAAAAACCGTGCTTATATAATTTTAAGCACGGTTTAGATTTATAGCAATATAAATTAGTTTGCGAAGCTTACTGGAACAGGTCTGTCAAACTGAATAGATACGTTCTCTGCGATAGCAGGGGCTGTAGCACTTAAAGAGAAGTTATATGCTTCAAACATACAATACTCTAGATATACAGCGGATAGTATCTTACCATTACCAGAACCACCACCTCTAGTCTTAAATACAACAAGCATACCGAAAGGTACTGCAAAATATTCACTATCAAGGTTCATCATAATATCTGGGTTTGGAGATTCAGCACCAGGAGCCTTAAATCCATCCACATTTTGATTAGGTCTATAAGCTTTATCAGTTAGGGCAGCTAGGATATTTTTCTGATCAGCTAACATTTTACTAAATGAAACGCCAGAGATGGTTTTACCTCTAGTGAAGAAGGCTCTATTAGATCCAATTTCGTAAAGCCTAGCAAGCTGTGCATTACCACTGAACTGCAGACCGTCCGTTAAACCAATTGGTAGTAAGTCAGCAGCACTACCGCTAAGTCCAGTATATCTAGCTGGACCAGCAAATAGCAAAGTGGTATCTGGTGTGGCAGAATATTGAGAGAATCTTTCTAGACCATCATCAGCAAGTTTGCTAACATACGAGCCCTTCCAGTCCCAATCTGTAGAAAAACCAGTATCTTCTACAGTTGAAATAGCATCATTTGACGGGGTTGCAGCCATTTATTTTTCCTTTATTTACGTTGGCATATCAGGCCAATAGCAGTTACTTTTAATTAAATTTTCCTTAGCAGGAATTATTTGTAAATTTTGTTCACAATGTAATCCGCAAACTAGTTTAGACCTAAGAGGCACTATGTGATCAACATGATGAATAGTACCTGTGGTTTCTGTTATAAAAGATGCTTCTTTATAAAAAGAGTGTATAGTTTTTACATCTGCCCAAACAGGTAGAGCTTGTAATTTTCTAGCCCTCCTAAGCTTTGACCTAGCAGCACCTTTGTCTTTATTATTCTTATAATATATTTTATGTTTTAATAATAAAGTTTCCTTATTATTATCCCTATAAATAGATTTTCTTTCTTTTATTTTAGATTTATTATCACGGTGATAAATCTTATTTTTTAATAAACTACATTCTTTACATATAGCTCTGTGACCATCCGGTCTACTTTTATCTTTGTGATAATCACATAAATCTTTTTCTATAGAACAAGAATAACATTTCTTCATTTATTTCTTTAAAAGACTATATGCTTCTTGAGCACCATTTCGTACAGCATGAGCAGCTTCAATATGAGATAAACCATGACGTTTACCTAATTCCACCATGCTATTTTTAAAACTTTGTTTTTCAGCTGAACTATATAATCCTATATGATCAGCATGACCGAGATGTGCATGTGCTCTAGACATTAAGTTAGAGGCAGATCCTACACCTTGTTTTAAAACTTTATTCCTTACTTTACCAGCAAGATCAATTACAGGTTTACTATTAAAAGCCTGTTTCTCTAAATACTCACTGGCCAGTTTTCTTAATACTTCTTTTTTCATTTTAAAACGAGGGAATTACCCCTCGTTCCTAATTTAAATAATTAGATAAATATTGGTGTAGTTATTAGGATACACAACAGATATCTTAATTTCGCAATCAATATGATCTTTATTAACTGCATTTTGTTCAAGTTTAAGAATCTGGTAACCTAGTAGTGGTGCACCAATCTTAGGTAGCTTCTTAGATTTTAGTAGCTCAGAAGAAGATACGAAAGTCTGTCTAATAATATTTAAAGTATCTTTGGTTATATTCCAAGAACCAATAAAAGGCTTAAGCTTATCGTAGTAGAAGTAAGATAGGTAATCCCAGTTTTTAACTACTAACAGTTCACGATACTCTAAGGTACTCATATCGGTTGTTAACTCATGACGGCAATATGGCATACCACCTTGAGTCTCCTGCATGAATAGGAAGGTACCAGATTCAGCCATAGTATTCATATCAGCTTTAGAGAAGTAGAAATTACTATGTTTCAGGTCTACGATACCAGCCACACCAATATTAGTAAATCCTTGCTGAACAGGGAATCCAGAAACCATACCTGATAGTGCAGCACATAGGTAGTATCCAGGTAGATACTTAGTGGCACCACTTACAGAAACACCAACGATATCAGGTTGAACATGCACAACTCTATTTAGACCAAAGCCTTCAGAGGTTGAAGCTACGCTTTGGGCTACTTGTGTTTTAGTTAAGCTTCTAGTTACATAGTAAGAGATAGCTGTAGCGGTAGTAGAACCGGAAACAACTACTTGCTGATTACTAATAACTTCTTGCACAGTTAGTGTACCTACTATAGTACTAGGAGTAGCAGCAGTAACATTAATTACATCTCCAGGCACAACACCATCTGAAATAAAAGTAGCGTTACTAGCTGTAAGAACATATTTACCACTATTAACAGCAATATTGTTATTTCCACCATTAGCATTTACATAACTAGCTGAGTACGGACCTATATTTTGAGTAGTAGGCATAGCAGTATTAGCTAGTAATATTCTCCATGATGCATTCTCAGGAGTACTCATTTGTGCAACATGAGCCTTATAAGCAGCTAGGATAGAAGTATCTTGTGTTAAAGGACTTAGACAGTATAATCTAAATGTCTCTGATAGTTCTAAGGCTGATAAGTGACCAGTTAAGTCATTAGAATCAATACCAATACCAAATACCCTACCTGTAGTATTGGCAAGTGCTAGTTGTAGGCCTAGAGCTAATGGGTTATCATCAGAGATTTCCCCTAAAGTAGCTTCTACATCTGATACATTATTAAATGTATGTATAGTACCGGCTAAGTCTGTACGTAGGGCTTTATACTGAATATGTACATCAGCAGATAGTACTAAACCATATACAACTTCTGGGGAGACTTCTACATCTACCTCACCAGTGGTGCCAGTAGAAGAAACATCATAGTTAAGCCCAGATGTTAAGGGTTTATTTAAAGGTAGTTGTTGATTATTAAATGCTTGAATTGAATAAACTGTAAAATCAGGAATTTGTTTAACAACAGCAGAGGCAACAGTAGTAGACGCATTACTGCCTAGGGTTACTGTACTACCTACTATATTACTAATAGTAGTAACTAAATCTGCACCTGAAGCACCAGCACCGTACACTACTATATTATCACCAATGTTTAAACCAGTAGCTGATGCTACGGTTAAAGTGGCTGTGCCTGTAGTTACACTACCTGTGGTTTGAACACCAAGGTCGCTCGGCATTACGTCTGTTGTAGTAATAGAGGTTATGGTTCCATTTAATCCAGAACTTGTAACTACTGATTGTACTACGGTATTAAAGAATTTAGATACCGCAGCATTATTAGTATAAGCAACTTTTAATGTATCACCTGGTTGACAGCGTAGAGTATTAGTAACACTATTTACGTTTGATGGTGCAACTTTAGTTACAGCAGCCCCAGAAACAGTAGTACCAGCAGCACTAGATATAGTAAATACTGAGCCAGCAATAGTTACAATAGTAGCAGTTAATAATGCACCTGCAGCACCAGCACCTACCACTGTGACTTGATCACCTTCAATAAAACCTTTAGCATTAGTAACTGTTAAAGTACTTTGGCCGGAAGTTATACTACCAGTGGTTGCCGGAGAGTTAACTGTAATTATGTTATAATCCGCATAGCCTCTACCACCAGTTACAAGTGACTGAACGGAGGCATTATTTAACCATATCTGTACAGATGCAGTATCTATAACCTGACCAGGTTTTTGACCAGGAAGTGTAAAGGTATTTGTAATTAAAGGATTGGTTATAGATCCTGATTTACTTACAACAGCACCGGTTACAGTTGTACTAGCAGTTGAATTTAAGGTAATTACATTACCTGTAATATCTGTTATAGTGGCTTGAAGATTAGATCCATCTAAACCAGCACCTATTACCAGAACAGAATCATTAACAGAGAATCCACCAGTAGCTACAACTGTTAATGCAGTAGAGGCCGAGGCTATTGAACCGGTAGTAGTTACTGAGGATAATGCAGCAGTAGCTACTAGAGATACAGTTGAACCGGCAGTGTATCTTAGAATGTTGTAGGCAGGACCTATTACACAAGACTCTAGGTCTGGTGTAGAGTTTGCAACACCTCCAGAATTTTGAAGTTGTTGATATACCTGCGGTGAAGGAACGATATAGCTCATGAATTATTTTCCTTAATAAAAGCTTTTATTTATTTTAAAGTATTAGGCAGTCAAAGTTTGGATAAATCCGCCTATCTTTATAGCGTCATCTTTTGTTTGCCATAATTCTTCCATCATATATGGAATAGTAATGACTACCTGAAAAATCTCTGTATCTTCTTTACTAATAGAACACGGTGATACGCTCATAGGTGTTCCAAATTTTTTAAAACCCTGACTATTACATATAAATGGCTTAGACCAAACTATAAAGTGAGACACCATATCTGCTATTAATTCGCAAGTACCCTCATTTCTAGCCTCAACAGTTATAGCCATCATACCTGATATAAATACCATATTTTTAACATCAGATAATCCAAAGGTCTCGACTTTAGATTTAGCTTCAGCCATATTATCAGATAGACCGGTATCTGCTATAGAATATGGACCTCTATCTACTAATATTCTCGGCTTTTCTTGCAAAGCAATCTTATGAAAATTATTAATAGAGGATATGTCTATTTTAGTCTCTGTAGGATCCTCTGAATATTTTAGAGTTTCTCCAGCATAATTTGTAAAAAAATATCGTAACGGTTTAACAACCAATGTAGAAACAAAGTTAGGGGAAAATCTCATCATTGCCATTATTGATACGCCCCAGGGAATTCAGTTAAATCTCTTGTCACTAATTTATACTCAACACTAGTTTTATCTAATTCCGTTAATTGAAGTATTTGTCTAACAGGTACAGTAGCTAACTCAGTTGGAACTATACGTTCTATTCTATAGGCCTTCCAGTCATTTAGACGTATAATCACATCTAGTGAATTAAGTTCTGGGTAAGATATAGTCCAAGCCCCAAGTTGATTTGGTTCAAACTTACCAAAGTAAGTTAAACTTATAGCATTAGGAGTAGTTTCATACTGTAAGTATGTTTTGATACCAGTAAAAAATCCACCATTAAAACTAGTACCTAAGCAAGTAGGACACTTATCATCCATAATTCTTTCGGTATCATAATTCCAACAGTCTGGGCATCTCTCACCATAAGTCTTACGTCTAAAAACTAGAGTCTCTGCACCAGAAAACTTAGACATAAGAAGATATTCTCTTCTCTGGATATCTAAAGCTTTAAGTTCTACCATCTTATGTCTGGTTTTTCTCCAGGAAACAGCCCTAGATCTGATAGTTGATCCTGATGGTAATATAACTTCCAATATGTAAAAATCCTTATTAAACTTACTAAACGCTTCAGTAGTAGAATCTTTAATATAATTAGTAGATATAGGCGTTATATTTATCTGCTCAAAAGGACCATCTTCAGTAGCACTTTTAAATACATTAAAAGTACAGTTACCCCACTCTACAGGTATATCCCACTCCATGGTCACATGTTTGTACCATATGGGGTAGAACTTAATATTAATAGAGGATTTATCCGCAACACTAGTAGTTGGTTCTACTATAGGTGCGGATATTGGAAAGTAGCTGAAATTTAATGAATAATTAAAAGACATTAGTCGTACTTTTGTTTACCCTTTATACTTGATAAGGCCTGAATTTTACTTTTGTCATCAACCGCTTTCATACCGGCTCTAGCACCTAGGTAAGAGGTTATAACAGGGGCAAGACGAGCGGCACCAGCCACAACAGGATTAGAATGATTTCTAAGCCCTTTTGTAAGTATGTGCCCAGCATATCCACCAGCAAAAGCCCCGGTTCCAGCGTTAATTAAATATTTACCGATACTAGGAGCATTGTTTTCTAAGTGCCGTAGGTATTTGTTATGTTCATTTTCATTAAGAGTTAAGGATTTTACACCACCTAATTCTAATTCATTAAGAACGCTCTTAGGAACCTCTATATTATAAGTTGTTATTGCAATTTTTTCCAAGTATTTATTTTCCATAATAATATCCAAAAATGTTTAATTTAGTAATTGTTCTTTATCTGAACTTTACCAAGTTGGGAAGGAAGCTTGATCACTTCTAACTTCACCCCAGCCAGCTTCAATGTTTAAATGAATCTTTACACCCTTAGCAGTACTCTGAAAATCAGTTTGATACATAGCAGCTAATGCAGTATATAACTGCATACGTTCCTCTATCGGTATAGTGATACCGCCATCAGAATACTCCATATGATTTCTAGCTAGAAGTGCAGAGGCACCAGCAAATAGCTTATATAAAGTACCACTCATAAATAGTGATTTATATTTACTATCCACAGTTAATGGTGTATCAGCAGATAGTGGAGGTATCATATTCCACTCAGAGAAGGCTAAATCAATAGCCAAGTTTATCTGTAAAGGACTAAATTCTTGGCCATCTAAAAGATGGTTATTATCAGCATGATCCTTTATGTAGGCTTGTACTTCTTCTGGGGTTACTATAGGTGTAGGCATATTACTATTTTAGATTGAAAAACCTCCCAAATGAGAGGTTTTAATGTTTACAACCGAAGTAGGTCTATTTACTTGCTAGCTTTTGATGCTCCACGCTTAGGCTTGGCATCTTGGGTAATAGGATCTAGATTAGTAATAATACTATCTTGATTTCCGATAGGCTCAGTTTTTACTTCTGGTTCTTTAGGCATATCACCATTGTTTAGCAGAGACTTAAGATCTGTAGTACCCTCTACGTCTGGCCTAGTAAAAGAGATGCCGGGAGTAGATGGGGCAACAGGTTCTGTAGGTATAGAGTTTTCTAGTTTAACCCAACCGCGACGAATGGCAAAAATTACATCCTCGTGTTCCGCCTCTTTATCTGTAATTTGTATATATTCACCACGCTTTACCGTAAGTCTACCATCCATCATTTGGACATGAGAGTTAAGCGTATTAATTAAATATTTAGTATTTCCAGGTAATTTCATTGTTTTTTATTCTCCATTATTAATAATAGTATGCTTGGGACTGATTATTCATTTGTGTCTTTTTAGCTTGATGATATTTTCCTAGGCCATATGCACCAGTTAAAGCACCACCAGTTCCAAGAAGTCCCATTTTAGCATCTAATTTATTTTTTAGCAAGTTTCTATAGCTAACCATAGTGGATCTCCTTACTATTTTTCTCTCAGCCTTATTCATACCAACATCTACCGCCTTCTGTCTAGCAGATCTTAATAATTGTCTGGCCTGAGAAGTGGTGGAACCACTATTAAATCTTCTACCTGCCCTACCAATTGTTGGCACACCTAGATGTTCAGCAAAAGTCTTTACTTTACCGCCATTAGCAGTATTCATCTTACCTATAAAGGTATTAAAACCTTTATTAGCTGCTCTACCAGAGGATCTAGCTAAGTTTAAAGCAGTATTGACTACGCTAGCTTGCTTATACAAAGTTTCGTATTCTTTTAGAATTTTATCTCTTTGATTTTGCTTATATTTATGTAAACTATATAGTCCTACTCCAGCGACTCCAGCCAGCCCTAAGCCAGCTTTAACCCTAGCATTATAAGATCTATTTCTTAGTCTAGAATGGGCCGCAGAGTAATCAGTGAATGTTTTACCTGAGGCGGAGGCTTCAGCCAGGGAGTCCATAATAACTTTATTCTTACGGACTTTACTTCCAGTAACATCATCGATGAAGTCAGCAAGACCAGCTTGTTTCTCTAAGACTTTCTCTAAATATTTATTACTCATATAAATCTCCAACAATATCCATTATTTTAACCTTAAACACAAATAAAAGAAAACCCCAGACTAGCCGGGGTTTATGATTGATAACTAAGACTACTAATTAAGCAGTATAAGTCGTTAGGGTGATAGCACCAGAAGTGTAGGCGGTTACATTACCACGTACATATTTCCAGGGACCAACAGATTCGATAATACCAGGAGCTGTTAGAGCAGCACCAAGAGTAAACCAGTTAGTATTATCCATAGATACTTGTACAGCTACTGTACCTACGAAAGTACCAGTTACGACGAAAGCACGAGCCTTACCAGGGGCATTTACAGTAGCAGCAGAACCTGCACCAGTTGCACCAACAGCACTTAGAAGAACGGCTGAGGTACCACCAGCTGTACTACCAACACCACTACAAGTTTCAGTTACGAATTGAGTCATTTTGTTTTCCTTAAGGTTAAAAGTTAATAAAAAAGAAAGACCAGTGCACTAGTCTTTTATATATTTTAAAGTATGATGGTATAATAAACTAGTAAATAACTTTTATATACTAATAATGAAACGCTTAACAAAAGAAGATTTTATAAGAAAAGCTACTGAAAGACATGGAGACCTATATGACTACTCTAAAGTAGAGTATACCAATACCCGGAGTAAAGTAGTTATAACTTGTAAATTACACGGGGATTTTTTACAAGCTGCAGGCCACCATATACTAGGCATAGGTTGTCCAGAATGTGGAAAAGAAAAAGCACATGCAACTATACGAACTAGAAAATCTACCAGTAAGTTTATAAAAGATAGTACAGAAATACACGGAGATAAATATGATTATTCTAAATCTAAATATGTTAGTGCTAGAGAAAAAGTAGAGATAATTTGTAAAATCCACGGCTCCTTTTTACAGAAATCAATGCATCACACTAATGGTCGGGGATGTCCAGAATGCGCTTCAACTATAAGAAGATATAGTAAAAATAAGTCTGTAGATTATTTAAATAAACCAGGCAGTCTATATTTAATAAAACTACAAAATAATTATTTAAAGATAGGCATAACCAATGACATTAAGAAGAGATATTCATTTAAAACCATTAGTACTTATAATATAGAAATAATTAATATTGTTAATTTAAATAAAATTAGCCAGTGTTATATATTAGAAGAAAATATTTTGAGAAAATTTAAAAATCAAAGAATACTATATGGTAGTACAGAGTTTAGTAATTTTGGGGGAAAGAGTGAGATCTTTTATTACTCAGATGAATTGTTAAATAGTATTCTCTTAGAGATGAAAGAATAGAAAAAGCCCAGATTTCTCTGGGCTTCTTTTTAGCTCCAATCAGAAACTGATTAGAAGTCTAGTACTACAGCACCATTAATGTTACCAATACCAACACCTACCGCTTCATAGGTTTTGAACGTTACCATATCGGCACGAGTCTCTAGATAGACCATCGAATCTTGCAGCATCAAAAATTGCCCGAGGTACTGAGGAGGGGCAAAAACAATAGCACGATTATTCGGGAGAATATCATTTTTGTTGGTAGTTACAATTCTCCAACCGTAGAAGTTGTCAAGATTAGCTTGACCACTCATTAGACTGGAAGCTAAAGGAGAACCAACTTGGGTTGAGGGCTGCTTGAGCAGATCTGCATACATCTCCTGTGTGAGAAGAATAGCACCAACAGGTAGTTGCTTAGCTAGAAGATTCTTAACACCGTTCATAAGAGTTTGAACAGTGAAACCACCAGCGATTGAATAGACATTGCTATTAGCAGTAGCTATAGTTACAACTGCATCATAGAAAGTCTGATCTTCTTGCTTCTGTAGATCCTTAACGCTGTTTTCTTGAAGAACGGTACGAATATCGGTACGATAAGTAGCGAGTTCGAACTTGGACTTTTTGAATTCAGCAGACTCAATCTTGTTGAAAGTTACTGGGTAACGAGCACCCTTGAAGTAACGAATCTCAGGACGAGCAACGAAAGGAACTGAAGCAGCGATAGAATCAGGTTCTTTTTCGATGATTACGGTGGGCTCTTCAGTTACTTGACGATCTAGATCGGCAGCGGTAACTAAGGCTGGTGCTAGGATTTTACGGGTAAAACCGTCTTCACGTAGCTTTTGTCTAACGAAAGCAGACATGGCTACACTAGCTTCTTTTGTCATACCTTGATCGATTTTATCAAGGAAGGACTGGTTCAGAAACTGAACATTGATTGTTTCGGTATTGTAAGACACTTGTTATCTCCTTCTCAATTAAAACAGACAGACTTTTAGATGTGCAGTCTGGGTTGCAGAAGCAGCAACAACTTCTAGAACAAAACCGACATCGGTGATGGCACCAGCAGACAGGGCTAGCTTACCAGAAGCACCAGCAGCTAGAGGACTACCCGGAGCATAAGCACCAGCGGCGTAAGTTGTTGAGTCGATGTTAGCAATGCAATTGCCCCAAACAACGACGGCCTTGTTGGTGGCTAGTGAAGAACCACTATCACCATTACCACGAACTACTATACCGCAAGCACGGGTAGCAGCAGTAGTTTTAATAAGATTGCCACTGGCGTCTTTAGTAACGAAATCACCGTTAACTAGAGTAACACCGGAAGCAATTGTTTCAGTAGCCTCGCGGGAGCCATCAGCTGGCCAACCGCGAACGATACTTGCTCTATCTTCCATTAACATTATGTTTTCTCCTGTAAAGGCCTTACGGCCATTTATTATTTAGAAGGAATACACCTTCAAATTCTTTTAAGATAAGATGAACTCTAAAAGAGGATCAGTCTTTTCTCTTTTAACCCCTGCACCCTGACCAAGTGACCAAGGCTCTTGGGTTGCAGAAGCTACTTTATCCATTAGACTAGGGGAACTTTGTAGAACCTGGATTTCATCTTCGGTAAATCCAGCTGAAGCAAGTTTGATATGGATATCACTTCCTTCATCCCTTTCATTTATTTTAGCTTGTAATTCTGAGACTTTATCTTCTAACTCATTGATATAGCTAGCAGCTTTCTCTAAAATTTGAGCCATTAAAGAATCTTCTAAATTTTCAACTTCCTTCTCTACTAAAGAAGCTGCTTTCTCAAAAGGAATACCTTCTGACATTAAATCCTTGACACTAGATCTGATAGTAGATTCTAGATCATCGGCTTTAATCTGTTCAGCCTGTTTAATTAGTAGGTCTACAATATTAGACATATTTATAACTCCAATCGTTACTTAGTTATTTTAATTATTTTTTAGACATAGCTTTGTAGTCATGATGTAGAGTAATTAAGTCTCCTGCACCACCAGCAGCATGAGCACCCACGAAGGCACCTGTTACAGCACCAGTCGGAACACTCATACCAGTCTTAAGCTTGCTGTTAGATTTTCTTAGTATATAGTTGGCTCTTTTTCTGGTAGCTATACCCATCTCAGTCTTGGCTAATTTAGAACCAAGTTTAGCACCAAGAGCACCACCACCTACAGTACCTGCTAATCCTACGGCAGTAAGCTTAGCAAAAGTTTTTAATGCATTTTTAGACTCATCTGAAATTGCATTGCTTTCAGCTATTTTTTGAAGATACTTATTTGCCATTAATCCAGCACCTAATCCAACTAAACTACCGCCAACTATACCACGCTTTAAACCACTGCTTACTAATCGCTTAGTAGCCTTTTCTCCGATATCTCTACCAAGAGTATAAAAAGGTACACTAGCAGCATGTCCTATGGTGGAACCTACACCAGCACCTAAAAGACCTCCAGCAGTAACTCCTGCAAGAGGCCTAAGGTATTTATTGTTTTCCGTAGACTTTTTCACTAGCTTCTTTAACTAGTTCAACGGCTGTATCGAAATCTACGCCAGCTTCAACTAGTGCATCGTAAGCGGCTTTCTTCTCACGGTTCATGGCCATGGCAGCACCACCGACAGCGGCAGCAGCAGCTCCACCTTGAACTACGCGATTCTTAGCCATTTCTTTTAATGACTGACCGGCTAGATTAGCACGAGCCTTAGCGGATAGACCCTTCATTGTAGCAGCACCTTTTAGACCGGTAGTAGAAGCTTTAAGGTTTCCAACTTCTTTACCCACACCGGCTTTTAGTTTAGTGAGAACACCTTTAGCAGCACCGTTTAGACCAGTAGCAGAAGCTTTTAGATTTCCGACTTCTTTACCAACACCAGCTTTTAACTTAGTAAGAACACCTTTAACGGCACCTAGAGTACTAGCTTCTTTAACTAGCTCAACAGCTGTATCGAAATCTACACCAGCTTCAACTGCTTCTTCAAGAGCAGCTTGTTTTTCTTGTTCTAGTTCTTCTTCCTCAATTTCTAGAGCAGCTTGCTTAACTAGGTCAGTAGCTTCATCGAAATCTACGCCAGCTTCAACTAGGGCAGAAACGGCAGCAGCTTTTTCAACCTCATCCCCCATACGAGCAGCTTCAGCAGCAGCTTGAGATTCACCGGAAGCGGCAGTATTCTCTGAAACTGCACCAGAGGCTTTAGCATCAGCAACAATAGCATCAAGAATTTGGTTTACAGTACCTTCACCACCAGGAGTTTCCTGAACAGCAGCGTCATGCTGAGCTACCATAAGAGCATTATCTTCTTCAATTTTTGTTGGAACAGTACCTTCTTCGCCAGCTAGTTCTTCGATAACAGCTTGAGCAATTTTTTCAATTAGTTCGTCAGTGACGGTCATTTCTTTTTCCTTATCGTTAATTTGTGCAGCTTTAACCTGTGCTTTATCCATAGGTTGAGCGCCATTTTCAATTGCTTTATCAAGAGTTGAATCAGTCATTTCTTCTACTGTTTCATCACCAGACTCTGCAGTAGGAGTAATGGCTGCATCATGATCTGCAATAGCAACAGCATTCTCGGTAATAATTTCATTAGCCATTTTAGTAAGTATTGATTTAGCTAATGATCCGCCAGCTTTACCAGCAGCTTCGACAGAAGCCTTTTTGGTTAGCAGTGATTCTAATTCTTCTGATAAGCTAGGCTTTTCATCGGTTGAGATATCCTCTGAAGCAGATTTAGTAAGACCATGTTCTTCTTCTAAGTCTCTTAGCAAGCTTTCAATATTTAATGTACTCATTACTTAGTTTCCTTATTTTCATTTAGAATTAATTTTCTACCCTTACGAATTATTTTCGCAGTTATAGAAATGGCTCTACCTTTATTAGAATTAGAGGTAGATCCTATAGACTCAATAGTTTTTAATGCACTATTAATTCCAGAGTCTGCAGGGTTAAAATTTTTAGATGACACGGACTGTTCCATGGCAGCTTTACTTAGTTTAAATGCAATAGAGTTATCAGATGCATTTTTCGTTAATACTATTTTAACATTACTTGATGCAGGAGGTTGATTATAGTAACCACCTCTTTTTAATTCTTCATGTACTCTATTAGTTATAAACCATTTGGCTAGTAAAGCAGCACCACCTATACCTAGTAAAAGACTGAACCAATTATTAACACCTTTACCTATGGAGGCAGCCATAGTTTTATCATCAGCAATAGATGTATTTTCAGCATCTCTTGGAGATCTGACAATCCCTTGACCTAGAGATGCATATCCTAAGCCATACCCTGGTTCAATATAAGCCCTTTTCTCTACGTATTCAGGAAGTAAAGAAGAAGAATCCATGAACACAGAAACGGCCTTAACAACTGATGGTGTTAGAGACTCCATATGTTTATAGTCTGAATCTGGTAGCTCCATTTTTGATGGCCCCAATTCTCTTATAAGTTTATCTATATGTAAACCTAAACCTACACCTTTATCACCTAAGGTTCTTCTAGCTAAAAGCTCAGATAGGAATGTAAGTGACGGGGATATACCTAATACAGCAAATGTATTAAGTATTTCATCCACCGAAACATTACGTAGAGAGTCTAAAAGATCTAAATCTGGATCTTGAACTTTGTTTAATATGTTTTGTAGTACTGGATCAGCATCCACTACAGTACCCTCTATTTCTTTTATAAACTCTGATAGTTTATTTATAGAGGATTCTTTTATAATTGAGTCTGATAAACCTTCTGATTCAGCTAAATCTGCTGAACTTACTACTTCTACTCCTGCAACTTTTTGTAGTATAGAACTAGTTACATCTGCAGGTTTAATAACTATGCTTATATCGAAGAATTTTAATGGTCCTAAATTTAAGGCCATAACTTTCCTACCGTCAGGTAGTAATCTTCCAAGTTGAGTAGATAAGTGTGAACAGTATTCTTGTCTGGTACGGGCTTTATTGCCGCAAATACTACAAACGTCATATGGTGTTTTACAAGCCATAGAAGTGCTAGGATACATACCCATAGCTATTTTTTCTCCTATGTCTCTACCCAGCTCTTTATCTACTTCAGCAATAAGTTCTACCCTATGCATTCTCTCGTTATACACAGAGAATAGAACTTTACCTATTGATCTGGCAGGATCTTTATTTATGTGATGCCTAAAAACATGAGCAGGTGAGGTTTCAAATGTTTTATAATAATCTAAAAGATTAGACTCTGGAAAATAATCAGCATTTCTATTAGCACCATAAAACTCACCAGCACCCATAGCATTAATGTGTAAATACATCTTCCCTGGAATAGGGTCTATATTAGTGGCGTATTCCTGTATTCTGGAATCAGCTGCTTGCTTGATTAAAGAATTGGATTCAAAGTCTATAATAGATACTTGAATTTCTTCAGAATCAAAAAAAGAAGAGGAATCAATTAGCTTATACATAAGCTTAATTATACTATAGACTTAGGATTAAAGCTAATATTATCTTTATATCTACCCTCAAGCTCCGTTAATGTTTTAATAGTAACAGGGTCTATACCTTCTCCATGAATAGCATTGGCTAGAATTGAAGATAAAAGATTTGGATCTGTAGCTACGTGAGGAGCAAACTTAAAAATAGTTTCACCATATTGATGAACCTTATTTTTATCAGCACCTTTAAGAATTTTATTCATGCTAACTGCTTTATTTAAAGCCTCCATGAACTTTCTATATTGAGATATGTCAGCAGCTTGACTAATTAGCTTGCCTAGACCAGCGACTGTTGAATTAACAAGCAGACCTCCGGTAGATTTAGCTATACTATCAGTAATACCAGAAACCAAGGAAGATCCAATGGTATGTGAGGCATTTGCCCCTGATGGTAGAGAGTAATTCATGAAATCCATCATGGCAGCTTCTTTTACAAAACCATCCATAAAGGCATCTATCTCCTCTTCTGTTGAAAAGTGCTGTTTAGCTATATCTCTTAAGTTATCTAATTCCATATTAATTTCCTGATTAAATATATTTAATGTAATGCGTCCCAGACATCTGGACCCGACATTGGTTTCATACCAGCACCAGCAAGCAATGGTAAAGCGGCAGCTTTAGCCGTATTTTTAACAGGTGCAGTAGATAGTATTTTTCCAGCAGCACCAACACCAAGTCCTATTGGGGCTCCTATAGCAGTGCCAATGCTTTTACCTATTCCTTTACCAACTCCACCCACAGCCTTACCGGCTAACCTGGACATAGCACCAGCTAATTTCTCATGAAGCTGCTGTCTATTACTCTTTTCTTCAAAAAGGATATGTGCCTGTTTAAATAAGTCTACTAGGTTAAAAGCTTCTTTTAATTCTTTGTCAGTAAATACAGATCCTGAACTTGCTTCTTTAACTATACCATAAAGGGTATTTGATACTTTACTATACACAGATTCATCTGCCACAAATGCTAGTTTTTCTAATCCGTAAGGATCATTCTTTACAATATTTATAGCCTTCTCTAGGTTAAGTCCTAGTTCTTCTATATCGAAGGCCAGTTTCTCAAGCTGATATTTGTTGGTTAAGTATTCATTGCATAGTGCAGCATATTTTTCCTGCATGGATAAATCCATTTCTAATTCAGGTTCAGATGCTTCTTTTTCATGACTCTCAGATTTACAGTCACTTTCTGTAGTAGGAGTAGATATAACTATATCCCTCATAACTTCTTCATATTCTGCAACAGGGAATTCAAAAGTTCTATCAGGAGAGTTTTCTAATAGTTTTAGATACGCCAGGGAATTAGTGGCCTCTATTACACGTTTAATTTGTTCTGGATTTAATTTTAAATCTTTAGCACTATTAGCAATACTAGTACTTAGAGGTATCTCATTATTAACAAACCCCTCTACAGCCTTTATTGCTATGTCTTTTATTATGTCTGTGGAAACTTCCATTATTCTTCCTTATGTATATCTAAACTATCACCGAAATTATCTAAGTCATCTATAGATTTGAAATCCGGAATTACTTCCTTAAGTGCAAGCTCTAAGTCCTTCTTAGCACCTTCTGAGTCTATTACCCAAGTCTTTAAAAGTCTAGCTATATCTATGCTAAGCTTAACCCATTTCGTACTTTCCTTACTAGCCCCAGTATCATTTTTATTAAATAATGCTTCCTTAGACTTATAAATACAAGTACTAAACATTTCATTTAGGCCTTCAACCGGAGAAATATTAGTATGATATCCTAGTCTCCAGGAAATAAATTCTATACCTAAACTAATTGCCCAAAGTTTTAAATTAGCCTCATCTTTATCTTTACAAGATTCAATAAGTTCAAGCTTACTTAATCTATCAAATCCTTCTATATCATAGAATATTTTAGAGTACATATCCACTACAGGTAGGGATATTTCCAGCAAATCAGATATTCTACTTATATCTCTACTTGCTAAAAGACAAGATTCTATATAAGCTCTTTTAAGCTTACTATCATTAAGCTTTTTAGCTTCTAGATACAGTTTATAGTCATTACCACTTTTATTATCTAAAAGGTAATCAACATATTCTGATTTACCTCTAACCTCTTTAGATAATAGCAGCCCAAGTTCATTTGGAAACGTTGGCATTAGTCACAAGTTGACGTAGCTTAAATAGAGATTCTCCTAAATTCCTATAAACATTCTTTAATGAAGCTAGGAATGCAAATAGTTCATCAGCATCTCTTGATTTGCTTAAAGTATCTAGGTTAATTCTACTAATCAGTAGAACTCTACCGAGTCTGTCAACTGCCTCCTCGATGTCAGGTAAGTACTCTTCTATCTGTTCATACACATCAGGTGACTGTAATAGTTCGCTTATAATCGTAGCTTCAATTACCTGACCGTCATTAGTATCTAGAGAAGACTTAATAGAAGGTAGAAATGTATCTTTTCCGGCACCAAAATTGTCTACTTGTTCAAGAGCTGGTTCCCCAAATTGAGGTATTTCTCCTGCAGAAAAATCAGCCTTCTTAGAAAGGTATACTTTTACTCTTTTATTTTCTTTAGCTTGTTTGATAAAGGATTCAGCTACTACTGGGTGAATACCCTCTTTGATAACTAGTAGTTCCACTACTTTAGGTTCACCACCTACAGGAGTGCCATTAACGGAAAACTCTACGCCATCATGCGATAGGTCCATAGAGCAGCCAAGAGACAACAGTTCTGTTATACTTCTCTTCTTCTGGGCACTATTTACATTGACTTCTAAATCATTTGTTATATTGCTTCCAAGCTTAATCACCAAAGAGGTAAAGGGTATATATAGGTTATTACCTTCTTTTAAGTGATCCTGTTTGAAGTTCCTGAAAGCTAATATGTTCAGCATCTCTCCAGTTTGCATATCGGTAGCTCTTAAAGATGCACCATCTTGATTCATCTTAATATTACCACTACTAGAGAAGATTCCTATTAAATCCATATAGCTATTGAATATAGCAAAAGATCCATAATTGCTTAAATCTTTTAGCATAATAGGTGGATTAAATTCAAAAATAGCTTTTAATACATCTTTTTTATCTGAGCCTTCTCCAGTGATTACCGCAGATCCAGTAATGGCATAATCACTATTTTCAAAAATAATTGGGGTGACTCTACCATTCTCTTTAGAGCGGTAATTAGCTCCAAATCTATGGTCAGAGACATCGATAGTAGTTTTAGTTTTCGGAACATAACCAGTTCTAGTATGTCCACTAGATAATATAACTTTATAATCTTTACCAGCATCAATATTACTTATTGTCTGTAATGAACCCATTCTAGAGTAGTCTTCAGCATTAATAGCTACTCTGGATTCATTGGAAGATCCCCGTATGGCATACCCTTTTTCCAGAATAGATTTAACTTCCTCTTGACCTAAGTCATTTCCACCTGTTATGACTGAATAGGTTGCTGTGCTACCGACAGCTTTATGCTTTGGAGCTTCAGTAGCTTTATCTAATAAAGATCTAAGTATATCTTCTAATCCGAATATTTTATTAAGCTTAGTATAGACCTCTTTGTCAGAAACTATTTTTTCACGTACATGTTGTTTAAATGAATCTGGTAGTGAAGCCAGAAATTCGGTAAGCCTACTAGAAGTAGCATATACGAATTTACCAGTGCGAGGTGGATTGATTAAGTCATATACACTGGGATTCTGGACAACTGTTGATGGAATCTTTGTCTGTTTCCCAATACCAGCAGCTTGTGAGTTAATAATAAACTCTAGAGTTTTTCTTGTGATCGGTAGGAATTTGCCAGCACTGACATGATAGATTGAATCTATCGGGAATACATTACCAGCTTTTGAGATAACAGGAACGTAGAAAAATTCTTCACCAGCCTTGAGAATAAATAGACCAACCTGAGTGTCAGACTCATCCATTAATTCTTCAGAGACATCTTTGAATGTAACTACTAACCTACCTAGGTCAGGATGTGCTTGCAGAAGCTTAGCTAAGGCAATATCGGAAAATTCCATTTAAATTAGGTCCTTTATAACTGTAATTATTATTTTAACTTAACATCCCGGAGCAGGCTTAGCCACGGCATTTGAATTAGTTGATGCAATCTGCGTTTTATCTTTTTTATAGTATAACATAGGTGGGCTATTAGATTTGGTCAATATTTTTGCAGCATATCCTCTTGGGGAAGACCCATTTATATCTCTAACTTCTTTGAATGGATTACCTAAATATGAAGCAAGGCCTAATGTGAAGGCTTCCCAATTATCCCTCGCTTTACCGTTTTTTCTGTATATGGAGTATTTATGGTCCAGCACTATCATTTGAGATATTACACCACGAACTATACCCATATCATCATGGGTGAATACTGTTTCTAAATCTGTACCTATAGGTATTATAAGCCCCAATTGACTTGCTATTGTTTTATATTTAGTTTGTAAAAACTCTTGCCCGTTTTTTGATCCCTTATATAAGTATGATCCCAGTATTTGACCTAGGCCCCATCCTTGTAAGCCTTGCTCTCTTATTGATAATGGGACCAATAGGTTATCCCTAGCATCCACATATATAGGATCTGTTACGTAAGCAAATCCCACGGAACCTTTACGGGATCCATTGACAGGACTCCTAGCAGCCGGATTATAACTTGATTCATAATATTGTTGGGCTAATAATATATTCTCTATATTATTAACCTTTTTTAATTCTGGAAATAGTGGTAAGTATCCACTTATATACTTACGTATTTTTTGTACGTGCTCAGCATTACCTTTAGCAGAACTATTCTGTTTAACGGCCATTAATATTTACCATTTTCCCCTTCACCAAACTCGTTACCTATAACGTAGGAGGTTATAGGATCAGTAGAGTGAATGTTAGATTCTGCACCAGTAGCAGCAGCATCTTTCAATGTATCACGAAGTTTATTAAAGGATAGCTTCGATACCCAGTTACTATCTAGTAGTTTTGCAGTTTTTAAACCTGGAACTATAGGGTTGACTTTAAGGCCAGAACTACTAACCTTTACAGAAGATATACCTGCTTTAGCTAGCTCATCAATATGATTATGAGTTAGTATAGTTCCAGGAACCATTTCTAGTATGCCTTGTGATAGCATTTTACCCTCAGCAGAGGATAGAGCTACTAATTTACTGTCATTACGTAAATGCTTTTCTATCTGTGCAACTGGAATTTTTTGTCCTGGTAAAAATCCAGTATCTCCAGGATGCTCTACCTCTACATACTTAAGTAGATTTCTAGAAATAAGCTCGAAGTGTCTATTATCTAATCCGGAACCATATATATCACGAAGCTTAGAAGTTAAGTATTTTCTTCCTGCCCCTAACCCTTTTAATTCTACTAATTTTCTAGGATTAAGAGTACCAGTGGAGAGAGGGTCCCCTCTTTTAACATGATCACCGGCTTTTATAATAGGCTGCTGTATTCTGGAGATAAAATGATTTACCCCGTTTATATTTATCTCATAATCTTTAAGAGGCGTTTGTTTAACAGACACGACTTTACCATCCAGGGTAGCAATACCTGCTTCATCTCGGAAATTCTCAGCAGGGTTATTAAGAAGATTGCTAGCTTGTTCATATGCATTACCCCCGCTACCAACCTTAGCTCTATGCTTTGTAGATAGCATAGCTTGGGTAAGAACTTCAGATACAGACTGAGATGCTATTACACCTACGTTTTCACCTATGGTTGGTAATCTACCATTAGCCATGAGGCCATAACATTTTTGGCACACACCCTCATGAGCCTCACAAGTCATAGGGCTCCTAACTTTTACTTGTTTTTTAGAATGAGATAACTCTTTGTAGTAATACTCATCTATATACTTATTTGTCCCCGCCTCGTATCTACCAATAATAGATTTTTTCTCTGAGATGGGGAAGTTTATACCGTTGGTAGTTTTACAATCTTGTACTGTAACTACTTCATGGAATAGATTCGGTGTTAATTGCTTGAATAGTGCACCAGGAAGGGCAGTAGACAACTGAGTCAATACTGTGTTAGATCTTCCCTTATAAGACATGGCTAAATGTTCAGCAGTACTAAGCCCCTCGCCAAAAGATTTTTTAATGACAATAGGGATAAAATTACCTTTAACATCTGTAGAAAGTAAAGGAGACCCAGTAGCTTGTGCTAACTGGTCAGGGTTACCACGAGCCCCTGTAAGAGCCATCTTAGCAGCAGTAGACCCTTTACCCACCATATATTTAAGGTTAGCTTTATTAAAGTCTCCTTGGAAGGAGTCAGCTAAATCTATGAGTTCTTTATCTTTTTGCTCTTTAGACTTTTTACTATTAATAATAGTTTTTACTTTGTGTTCGAATTCAGAAAGCATAGTTTGTCTTTCTGAGCTATCATTGTCATAATCTGATAACGGAGTACTGGCCCCTATTTCTGTAGCTTTACTAAAAAAAGTTTGTCCCAGAGTATTTATAGTATCATGGGAGTTTTCTCCACCATGTTTTAATAGATTTAGAATAAGATCGTGCACTCCCTTCTTATCTAGAACCCTATATATATCATGGACATCCCTGGCTTCCTTAGTGGGAAGCATGGATTTTATAAGTATAGCCCCTGGTGTAGTTATTTTATCAGACATTTATAGTTTTTCAGTAGTAGAAGAATCTGTTTCCTTCTTTTCTTTTTCTTCAGACATAAGTATAGGTGAACTAGTAACAAATCTAAGTATGGCTATAGATAGAGATAATCCGGCACCTATAAGACCGAGTGTTTCCTTATTTATATAAGGTGTTAGTATTCCTAGATTCATTTCTAAAGCACTAGCTATTGACAATAGGAAAGCGAATCTCATTGTACGAGATTTATATATTCGTTTTATTATATCCCACGTCATATTATTTTTTACCCTTAGAAGCAGATTTAATTTTTATAGGAGTATTATCTTTTATTTTACCCTCTTTAAGAGCCTTTAATACTTCTTCCTCTGATTTAAATTCCATGACAGCCTGGCTCATGTCAGGCTCAGTCATATGCACAGAACCAATAATAGCTTCATGCCCTGGGGCAACTAATGTCTGGCCTAATCCCTTGCGGAAATCATACATTTGATGTTGAGGAAGCATATTCTTCTTAGCTTCTTCAATTGCCTCCGGACCCATAGGTAAAAATACTGATAAAGCATCACCATCATAATCACCGGCATATAGGGGTAGATGTAAAGGATTAACACCTATGGTTTTACCCTCAATAGGTACAGGGTAGTGTGCGGTAATATTACTACGCATTAGAGTAGGTGCTCTGTTTACTATTACTGGTATAGATTTAATCATTTTGTTAAAACTATCAGTAGCAGATGGGTTTCTGTCAGACCAAGCCTTCTCAGCATCGATATAGGAATAACCTTTTTTAACAAGATCTCTAACTATGTGAAACTTATACATGGTCCACAAAGAGTCTTTAGGCATAGCTATTTCATTGAAACCTATATTGGGTTCAGCATAGATAGTACCTCTACCGCTGAAATCTTGTTTCTTGGATAATATCTTAGAGTGGAAATACCCTGCTTTGGGACCGGTGGAACCAGCTATCTGATGTAAGATACCTTTTATGTTTCTACCTCTACTTGCCCCTGAGATAGCCTCTCCCAACCCTGCTACTGCCTTGTAACCATCGTATAAAGCCTTACGTTCACTAGTAAGCTGTTCTGGTGGCAGGAAGTCTTTAATACCTTTTAAAGCATTATTAACAGTCATATGATCTACATATAACTGATTAACATCATTAAACTCTATTCTATTGCCAGATTGTATAGTGACGGGTCTAGAAGTAGGTGGAAGAACAGGAACATTACGTATAATGTAAGCATCGTGGGGTTTAAGACCCATCTTCTTTAAACCAGATAGATATTTTATACGCTTAATCATAGCATCTTTTTTAGATGCGGATTTAACAGTATGCACTTCCTTAGTCAGTGATTCTATCTCAGAATCAACATCAATATGTTTTAGAAGCTCTTCAAAAGCCTCACCACCAACTTTAACTTCATCTGTCATTTTTCAGCCCTATATACGATGCTATTTTAAAGTTTACGTTCTTTAACAACTTTACCACTGGAATTATCAATTATATGAAATTTATCATTGTCAACTTTTTTAATACCATAAGCCCCAGAGGTTATCTTTTCAAACTCTGAAGATGATAGCCCTAATAAAGATCTAACTGGATTTTCAAATACTGGATTAACAATAGGTTCCGCTAACTTGTAATGTGACCATTTATTACCTTTTAGACCTCCAGTAATAGCAGCATCAAATAAACCACTATCTTCTGGCTCAATATTTTTGGCACTTAATATTAAAGGCTCATGTATTTCACCATTACTGAGGGCTACTATATCGTGATCCGTCATAGGTGCAGCTGTAATCTTGGAAGATTCGTGATTAACTTTGAT
>VFQO010000954.1_pt1 | contig 26066 bp, 31 predicted proteins | sample 3512331 | NCBI WGS metagenome assembly VFQO01 (sample SAMN10412371, study PRJNA504923) | tailings metagenome | isolation source: Replicate 3 from Balatoc abandoned mine | place: Philippines: Itogon, Benguet | collected 2017-08-28 | reverse complement strand
CACTGAATCAGAAACTAGGACGCTTGGGAATCCTGTTTATGGGTATGTGACCTAGGGTTCTGACCCGTAGCAGGTGCTTGGGCTGGCGTTGGCGGGGCGAGGGGCTTATATCGGCGCGATGTCGCTGCCCGCCGTTCTCGCCCTCGTCTTTGCCACCGTCGTCGCGATGGAGTTTGTCGCGTGGGGCAGCCACAAATATATCATGCACGGCTTTGGCTGGGCGTGGCACCGCGACCATCACGAGCCGCACGACAAGATGCTGGAAAAGAACGACCTGTTCGGACTGTTCGGCGCGGCGCTGAGCATTTCGATGTTCGCGGTGGGCAGCCCGATGATCATGGGCGCCGATGCTTGGCAGCCGGGGACGTGGATCGGGCTGGGGGTGCTGTTTTACGGTATCATCTACACCATCGTGCACGACGGGCTGGTCCATCAACGCTATTTCCGCTGGGTGCCACGGCGCGGCTATGCCAAGCGGCTGGTGCAGGCGCACAAGTTGCACCATGCGACAATCGGCAAAGAGGGCGGGGTGAGTTTCGGCTTCGTTTTTGCGCGCGATCCGGTGAAGCTGAAGGCGGAGCTCAAGGCGCAGCGCGCGGCGGGGATCGCGGTGGTGCGTGAGGCGTTGGTCGATTAACCGGTCCGGTAATCGACCGTAATCGCGCCGCACGCGCGCAATTCCTCCTCATGCCCCGCCTCGCGCCAGCTTTCGGCGAGTGCTTGCCGTTCCCACTCCAGCATGGCGGGGTGGGCCAGGATGTGATCGACCCACGCCTGTCCGGCACCGACATCGAGGCCATAGGTGCGGATGCGGAAGGCAACCGGCGCGAAAAAGGCATCGACAGCGGTGAAATCCGGCCCGGCGAGCCATGGCCCGCCAAAGCGCGCCAGCCCGTCCTCGAACAGTTCGCGGATGCGCGCGACATTGGCCTTGAGCGCGTCCGACATCGGCTTGGGCGTCACGCGGACCCCGACGTTCATCGTACAGTCGTTCCGCAGCGCCGCAAAGCCGCTGTGCATTTCGGCCGTGGCGCACTGCGCCCAGGCGCGCGCGTCGGGATCGGTCGGCCACACGCCGTCGTGGCGGTCGGCGAGATAGAGGGCGATCCCCAGCGAATCGTAAATCGTGCGCCCTTCGTGGAGCAGCGCGGGCACCTGTCCGGTCGGTGAGAAACGGCGGAAGTCGTCGTAATTGGCGGGCTTGGTAAAGGGTTCGATCCGATCGTGAAACGCGATGCCGAGCGCGGTCATCAGCACCCATGGACGCAGCGACCAGCTCGAATAATTGCGGTTGGCCGTGATCAGCTCGTACATGCTTCGCGCTCCTGACGGACGATGGGGGAGGTGTAGGCGGGGTCGTGCGCGAAGGGCAGCGCGGTGCGATCGCGCAGCGCCGCGAGCACGGAAGCGAAGTCGCTCCGCGCGCGCCAGCCGAAGCGGCGTTCGGCGTGCGACGGGTCGTACACGCGGTCGATCACCTCGGGCAGCACCCAGCCCTTGGCGGCATAAAGATCGGCGGCGTCGGGATGGTGGCGCGCGATCACCGCTCGGGCATCGCGCGCGAGCTCCTCGGCCTCCTCACGCGCGAACGGCGGCGGGGCAGAGAGAATGAAGGTGTCGCAGCCGAGCGCCGGTGCGGCTTCGAGCGCGGCAAGATGCGCCGCGGCGGCGTCCTCGACGGTCAGGCGGCGGTGGAGCAGTTCATTGGCCTTGAGGTTCGGGCCGCTGGGGGTGGCATGGGTGTCGTCATCCTCTGGAAAGAAGCGGCCCGTGCGCAGGATAGCGACGTTGATGCCATGCTCGCGGTGGACGAGGCGGCACGCCTGTTCGGCGGCGAGCTTGGTGATGCCATAGATGTTGCGCGGCGCTAGCGGACCGAAATCCTCGTCCATCCACCACGCGCCCGCTTCGAACGCCTGCCGCGGATAACGGACGATGTCGGGTTTGTGCAGCGCGCCGCCGTGGATCACCGCTTGGATGCCATGCGCGCCCATCGTCCGGTCGACCAGCGCGCGGTCGGCGACGGTCCCGACGACCTGGGTATGCGCCCCGGGGACGACATCCATGCCTGTCACGTCATGGCCGTTTTCGGCCAGCAATGGCGCCAGATAGCGACCCAGCCAGCCCGACGATCCGGTCAGCAATATGCGCATCGCCAGTCCTCCCTTCGCCCCGAACGCGCGCCTGATACACAGGCAGCGGATCGCGCGGCAAGGGGGATCATTTTTTCAGTTTTGCCGTCGGCGGTGCGATGGCGCTGCGCGTGACCGGCGGCAGCTCGTCGAGGTCGAGCCAGCGCGCATCCTCGCGCTGGTGATAGCTGTCGAGCGCGGCGAACGGGATGCGAAACGGAAAGCCCCAGTCGCTGTTCCACAGCGCGACGACGCCGGTGCGCGTCGCCGGTTCGAAAATCATCGTCGCGCGATAGCCCGACACGGCGCCCGAATGACCGGCGAGCCGGTGGCCGCCATAAGTGAAGTTCCGCCAGCCAAGGCCATAGGAGGCATCGCTGTTCGCCTGGCGCAGCGCGCTGCCGTACAGGGGCTCGGTGCGGACGCGCGATTGGTGCGCGATGGCCAGCACCGGTTCGGGCAGCACGTCGGGGCGGCTGCCCATCATCGCCTGCATCCAGGTTGCGAAATCGACGATGTCGCTTTCGACGCCCGCTGCCGCTGGCACGCGCCAATAGGCTTCCTTGACCGGCCGGACCTGGGTGCCGCGGTGCGGCCGCGCCCAGTCCTTGGCACCGGTCAGCCGCTCCATGCCATAGCCTGCGCTGACCATGCCGAGCGGGCGGAAGAAACGCGTTTCGACCGCATCGGGGAACAGCGCGTTGGCGGCGTCGCCCAAAATCTCGCTCGCAGCGTCAAAGGCGATGTTCTGATAGGTGTGGCAGGTGCCGGGTTCGCATTGCAGCGGCGCGCCGAGGAGGCTGGCGCGCAGCAGCGCCGGGCTTTGCCCGTCTTCCAGCTTTTCGTCATAGGCGTTTTTGGTGAGGCCGGTGCGCTGCGCGAGCAGGTCGCCCAGCGTCACCCGCGCTTCGGCGCCGCCGGGCAAGCGGAGCGAGGTGCGCGATTGCGAGATCGGCCGGTCGAGATCGACGCGCCCGTCCTTGGCCAGCGCCGCCGCTAGCGCGCCGGTCGCGGTCTTCGAGACCGAGGCCCAGCGAAACAGCGTATGCGGCGTGACCGGCGCGCCCGTCGAGGCGTCGGCGACGCCATAGGTGCGGACAAAGCGCAGTTCGCCATCCTCGACCACCGCCACCGCGAGCCCCGCCATTTCGGGGCGCAGCGACAGGTCGGTCAGCTGCTGGTCGAGCGCGCGATAATCGATCCGTCCGCGCCATTCGGCGGGGGTATCGGGCAGGTTCTGCGGTGCCTTGATCGGGATCGGGACGCTGGCCAGCGGCGCGCTGCCGCCGACAGCGTGAATGCCGAACCAGCCGGCGGCGGCCAGCGCCGCGGCGCCGATCGAAATACCAATAATGCGCTTCATGCAACTCGTGACTGGACTGCGACCCTTATAGGATCGCTGTCTTAGCCGCGCGTTTGGCTGCCGTCACCCCCATGCCCGGCTCAGGGCTTCAGGTCGTCCCACGCTTTGACCGTCCCGACGGCGTAAACCGCGCCATAGACAAAGACGATCAGCGACGACCAGATCGCGAAACGGTCGCTATGTTGCGGCCGCCAAAAATGGAGCGGGACGAAGATCAGCGCGCGGAGCAGATAGATGGCGGTGATCGTGACCAATCCGGTGCGCAGCAACGGCAGGCGCGGCAGCGCGCCCGCGCCCGACAAGGCGTAGGCGGCCCAGATCAACAGGATTGCGGCGATCGCCAATGTGATCAGGGTCGGGGTCCAGTCGCCGCGCGCCGCCGCGCGCGCCATGCCCTCGCCCGCGCCGAAGAAGCGGTACCAGTCGGGGCCACCAAAAATGCACGCGATATGAAGCAGCGCCGCCACGACCGACAGGCCGCCTCCGATCAGCAGCCAGGTCGAACCCGGGTTGGCGGCGACGCTCGTCATGCGGATCAGACGATGTAGTGGGCGGTGGTTTTTGCGGCGACCTCTTCCGCCGTCACCCCCGGCGCCAGCTCGATCAGCTTGAACGGGCTCTCATGATCGTCGCGCTTAAACACCGCGAGGTCGGTGATGATCATGTCGACGACATTCTTACCGGTCAGCGGCAGCGTGCATTCGGGGATGAACTTCGGGCTGCCGTCCTTGGCATTATGCTCCATCACGACGATGATCTTCTTCACGCCGGCGACCAGATCCATCGCGCCGCCCATGCCCTTGATCATCTTGCCGGGGATCATCCAGTTGGCGATGTCGCCATTCTCTGCAATCTCCATCGCGCCGAGGACGGTCAGGTCGATATGGCCGCCGCGGATCATCGCAAAGCTGTCCGACGAGCTGAAATAGGCCGATTGCGGCACTTCGCTGATCGTCTGCTTGCCCGCGTTGATCAGGTCGGCGTCCTCCTCGCCCTCATAGGGGAAGGGACCGATGCCGAGCATGCCGTTCTCGGATTGCAGCGTGACTGTCATCCCCGCCGGGATATGGTTCGCGACCAAGGTCGGGATGCCGATGCCGAGGTTCACGTAATAGCCGTCCTGCAATTCCTGCGCGGCACGCGCCGCCATGTCGTCACGGGTCCAGGCCATTATTCGGGTTTCCATTCGCTAGCGGAGAGGAAGGTATCGTCCCAGCCCAGTTTTTCCCATGGGCCATAGACGGAGTTCGGAAACAGGAACCAGCCCTTGTCCCACAGCGCCGCGGCGGCGGGGCCGGCCGCGAGCGCGGTGCGCGTTGCGGCGGGCAGGTCCTTGACGTTGAACTGCTGGCTGAAGTCGCCAAGCTGATCGCCCGCCATCAGGATGACGCAATATTTCGACGCGATGGCGGCGCGGCGGCCGTCCTTGCTCGACCCGCTGGCATCGTCGCCCATCAGGAACAAGGTTTCGCCATGCTTGAATTCGCCAAGGCCCGCGGCGCGCAGCGTATCCTCGCTGCCCTTGGCATTCGCGGCGCTGCGGTTGGTATTCGCGATGATGGTGATGCCCGCGGCACGCAGTTTGGCCAGCATGTCGACCGTGCCGGGCATCGCAACCGCCTTACCCGCGCCGGTCTTTTCCCACTGGTCCCAGATTTTGGGATCATAGGCCGAGCCCCGCTCGGCGAAATAGCGCATCGGACCGAGGTTCCAGATCAGCGTTTCGTCGGCGTCGAACACCGCGGCGTAGGGCTTGCTGCCGCACGGCTCGAAACGCGGGGCATCCGGGGTCGCGGCGGGCGCGAGGACAACGCTGTCGGCCGGGCGCTGCTTGATGCGCTGCATGGCATAGTCGGCGATCCGCACATTGGTCGCACGGACGGCGATCGCGGCCTCCGCCGAACCATAGAGATATTGCAGGGCGACAGGCGGCTTGGCCGCCTCGGCGGGGATTGCGGCGGGCGGTGCGGTGGGGGCCGTCGCGACCGGCGCAGGGTTCGCCGCGCAGCCTGCCAGGAGCAGGGCAGAAACCGGGATCAGACGAGCTTTCATCAGTGCGTTCCTTGCGGGCCGAGCGGACGGGGCAGGTCGGTCGGATTGGCCAATTCGGCGGTCACGCCCTCCATGATCCGCTCATAGGCATGGTCTTCATCGATCTCGACGGCGGCGGCATAGGCTTTGGCGCCATGACGGACAGCATCGACGATCGCGAGGCCGAAGAACATGGGGTCGGCGCCCAGAGCCGCGGGATCGATGACGCACAAGATATTGCCGTTCGATTGTTTCCACATGCGCAGAAATTCCTCTCCGCCCGCCAGCGCCGGGATGCCGGTGACGTTGATCGCCCCCTTGTGGCCGATGCCTTTGCGCCCGAAGCTCACGCGGCCTCGGCGCTTTCCGGGCGCGGTCGCACGGTGCGGAACTCGATCTTCTTGTCGTAAGGCGCGCCGACGATCAGGCGCTTCACATAGATGCCGGGCAGGTGGATGCTGTCGGGGTCGAGGCTGCCGGTCGGCACGATTTCCTCGACCTCGGCGACGCAGATCTTCGCCGCGGTCGCCATCGGCTGGTTGAAGTTGCGCGCGGTCTTGCGGAAGATGAGGTTGCCGCTCTCGTCGGCCTTCCAGCCCTTAATGATCGCGAGGTCGGCAAAGATGCCGCGTTCGAGGATATAATCCTGCCCGTCGAAGCTCTTCACTTCTTTGCCCTCGGCGACCGCGGTGCCGACGCCGGTCTTGGTGTAAAAGCCGGGAATCCCCGCGCCCCCGGCGCGGCAGCGTTCGGCGAGCGTGCCCTGCGGGCAAAATTCGACCTCGAGCTCGCCCGCCAGATATTGCCGCTCGAACTCCTTGTTCTCGCCGACATAGGACGAGATCATCTTCTTCACCTGCTTGGTGCGGAGCAGCTTGCCGAGCCCTTCACCGTCGATCCCGGCATTGTTGCTGGCGATGGTGAGGTCCTTCGTCCCCGCGTCGCGGATCGCGTCGATCAGCCGTTCGGGAATGCCGCAGAGGCCAAAGCCGCCGGCGCAGATGTGCATGCCGTCAAAGAGCAGGCCGTCGAGGGCGGCGGCGGCATCGGGGTAGATCTTCTTCATGGGTGAGAGAGCTCCAGGTCCAGAATCTGCGACAGCTCCTTAAGCGCCTGTTCACCGCTTGTCACCTTGATGGCGTGCATGCCGAGCTGCGCGGCCGGTTTGCAATTGATGCCGAGGTCGTCGAGATAGACGCACGTCGCGGGCACGACGCCGAGCGCGTCGCACATCATCTCGTAGATTCGCGGGTCGGGCTTGCGGACGCCGACCTTGCTCGATTCGATGACATGGTCGAAACGCGCCATGATCGCGGCGACTTCTTCGGCCTTGGCAAAGCTGCGGGCCATGCCCGCGCCATGGCCCGAGGGCACATTGTTGGTGATGCAGCCGATGACGAACCCCTGCGCCTTCAGCGTGTCGAGCGCCGCGACCATCGCCGGGCGCACCGCCCCGGCCAGCACCGCGAGCACCGCTTCGCCTTCGAGTTTGTGCCCCAGCGCGCGGGCTTCGGCGGCGAACATCGTGTCGAAGGTCGCGGCATCGATTTCGGCGCGCTCGAACTTGGCCCAGGCGTTGCCGTCGGGATCGGCGGCGTTCACGCGGCGGACGAAATCGCGCGGCAGCCCGCGCTCCTCCTCCAGCCGGTTGAAGGCTTCGAACGGCGACGTGGTGATGACGCCGCCGAAATCGAAAATTACGGTCGTGTAAGCCATAAGGGAGAAGGCGGTCCTATTTCGTGGCGGGGGTCGCGACGCGATTGCCCGACCAGCTCGCATCGTCGATCGTCAGGTCGAGCCGCTCTGGCGAACGCACGGAGTCGAGCAGGAAGACATAGGGTCCGCTTGCCGCCAGGATCGCATCCATCGCTTTTTCGAGCGGAATGGTGACGGTCGGGATGCGCGTATGGCTCGACTTGATCTCGACCTTGTTCGGCCCGGTGCGCGTGACGGTGATCGTCACCCCGCTCCTTGACGAACCGCGCGCGTCCGAAATGATGTCGCCCTGGTAGGTCCCAGCAACACGGTCGGCGAGGTCGGCTTTGCGCGCGGGGGTGGCCTTGGGCGTTTCAGCCAGCGCCGACCCGGCGGGGAGCAGCAGTGCGAGCGAGGTAGCGCAAATCAGGGTGCGAAGCATGGACGATCCTTTCGTGCGGCGGGGAAAGGGAGTGCTCCTGCGACCCTCATGGGACGACAACGATGCCGGTTTTCGGATCGGCCTGTCCCGCGAGCATTTCCCGATAGGCGGCGAGCGCCGCGTCGCCGCCCTGGCGCTTATCGACGCTGGCGAGCCGCGGCGCAACGTCCATGAAGGCCAGCCACGCCGCGGCGATCTTTTGCCCGAACACCGCGCCGCCCCAGTCGGCGATGCGCTTCTGGCTGCGGCCGGGCGCGAAAAAGCCTTGCCGCTCGGGGCCGGGCAATCCTTCGACATCGGCCTGCGCGTCCCAGTGCGATTTGCCGACGATGATCGAGGCCTGAAGCTGGTTGCCGAAGTGGCTGTGCACCGTTCGCGTCACCGCGCCATTGCCCGCCATGTCCACGAGTGCGGCGGGGGTCGCGGCGTTGAGCGTCATGATCTGATCATAGCTGATGACGCGGTCGTAAATCCCCTGCGCCGCCAGCGATTCGACATTCGCGGCGCTGGTCAGTCCGATCGTTTCAGGGCGATCGGCGCGCTGTTTGAGCGCGAAACCGAGGCCGACTGCGGTCTTGCTCGACGCGCTGGCGATCAAAATCTGCTGGACGCCATAATCGCCCTCATCCTCGAACTGGTCGGCGATCAGCCAGCCGGTCAGGAACAGCGGGCGGAACACCGGCCAATAATCATGGTCGGCGGCGCGATAGTCGGCGAGCGCGTCGACCCGCTGATACTGGTTATAGATCGGCGGCAGCGTCGTGCGCCGCGGGGTGACGTCGGTAAAGCCCCCCGGCCCTGCCTTTCCGGCGGTCAGCACCGCATCGCTCGCCATCGGATAATAGCCATAGAAGCGATCGCCGACCGCGACCCCCTCGGCGGCACTTTCGGTCGCCGTCGCGAAACCCCAGACCGGCAGGCGGCCCGGCTGGCTGGGTTCGGCGAAGAAATCCCAATAGCCCTGATCGTTGCCGAACAGTCCCGCGGGTTTGCCGAACACCGCATAAGTGATGTTGTTCGCGGTCATCGCATAGCTGTCGACATGGACGCGCACCTGCCCCGCCGTCAGCGGGGTGTCGGGGTCGGTCACCAACCGGGCTTGCGTGATATCGTCACGATCGATGTCGATCGCCCAGCTGTTTGCATTCATTCCGGACCCCTCCGATTGTCTTGCCCGCCCACGCGGGAAGGCCGATAGTCATACAGATGGGAACGGCCCTGACAATCGCGGTCAAACGTATCCACGAACCGGCCGGTCCCGGCGACGGGGCGCGCTTCTTGGTCGACCGGCTGTGGCCGCGCGGGGTGTCGAAGGAAAAAGCGGCATTGGCGGCGTGGCTGAAGCCGCTGGCGCCGAGCGACACGCTGCGAAAAACCTATCATGGCGCGACGGCCGATTTGGACGCGGCATGGGACGCATTCCGCCTCGACTATTGCGCCGAACTCGACGCGGGCGGCGAGGAGGTGAAGGCGGCGCTGTTCGTGCTCGACGCCGCCGCGGGCACGGGGCCGGTGACCTTGCTCTATGCGGCGAAGAGCGCCGAGCGGAACAATGCGCTCGCGCTGCGCGAGTGGCTGGAACGGCGCTGAAATTCTGGCATTCGTCATTGCGAGGAGCCGAAGGTGACGCGGCAATCCAGCGTGTGGGTGAGCCGCTCTGGATTGCTTCCCCCGGCTGTCGCCGGGGTCGCAATGACGAATTCAGGGTTGCTAACCCACCGCCGTGCCGAGCAGCGACCCGATCGCGATCGTCGCCGCCATCGCCATCGCGCCCCAGAAGGTCACGCGCACGACCGGGCGCAGCATCGGCGCATTGCCGGCCCGCGCCCCGAGCGCGCCGAGGATGGCGAGAAAGACCAGCGAGGCGGCCGACACTGTCCACGGTAGCGACGTGCCGCGATCGAGCAGCACGGTGGCCAGCGGCAGCGCCGCGCCGATCGCAAAGCTCGCCGCCGAAGCGGCGGCCGCCTGAATGGGGCGCGCTGCGGTCGCGTCGGTCATTCCCAATTCGTCGCGCAGGTGCGTGTCGAGTGCGTCGTGTTCGGTCAGCTGCACCGCCACCTGCTCGGCCAACGCGCGGTCGAGTCCGCGCTGCTCGTAAATCTGCGTCAGCTCTTCCAGTTCGAACTCGGGATCGGCGGCAAGGTGGCGCTTCTCCAACTCGACATCCGACTTTTCGGCATCGAGCTGCGAACTCACCGACACATATTCGCCCGCCGCCATCGACATCGCCCCCGCGACCAGTCCGGCGGTGCCGGTGACGAGAATCGTGGACTGCGACGTCCCCGCCGCTGCGACCCCCGCAATCAGGCTGGCGGTCGACACGATCCCGTCATTGGCGCCGAGGATCGCGGCGCGCAGCCATCCGATGCGGGTGACGGCATGGGTCTCTTCATGCATCGCGGCATTCCTACCAAAAGCGGATGACGCCGAACTGGTCGAACAAGGCTTCGTTCGAAATCAGCGTCAATCCCTCGATTTGCGCTTGTGCGATCAGCATCCGGTCGAACGGATCGCGGTGCGGGATCGGTAGGGAGCCGGCGAGCCGGGCGTGGTCGGCCGTCAGCGGCAAGGATTCGAGATCATCCTTGGCGATTTCGTCCGAGAATTCGAGTGCATGGGCTCGGGCAAAATCGAGTTTTCCGACGCGGTGTTTCTGCGCGATTTCAAAAGCCGAGATGGCCGACGCATAGATCGGTGCGTCCCGCCGTTGCAGCAGGTCTCTCACGCGGGGCGGCAGCATGTCCGGTGAATAGGTCGCCCACAACAAGCTGTGGGTGTCCAGTAAATAGCCTTCGCTCACAGCTTGTCGTTGGGATCATCGGCGTCGCAATTCCACAACGCCAGGTCTTCTTCGGGCAAGGGATCCCAGAAACCGTCTTCCAAGGGATTCTTGCCGGGCGGGATCAGATGCGCGAGGCGGCCGAGTTGCCGCTTCGGCTTCACCACATCCTTCACCGGCATCAACTTCACCACCGGCTCCTTCCCGCGCGCGATCGTTACCTCTTCGCCCGCGAGGACGCGGGCGATCAGGCGCGACAAATTGGTCTTCGCTTCGTGGATCGTCACTATCGTCATATGGGCTAAATTAGCTAAGCCGGTTAGCTAAGTCAATATTGCAGTTGCAGCCCCGGTCTGGCCCAGCGCGTTTTCACCAGCCGACCGGTGCCAGACAGGGTGATATAGGCATCCTGCCGGTCGGGGCCGCCGAACGCGATGTTGGTGGTGAAAATATCGTCGGTCGCAACAAATTCGACCAGCGCGCCATCGGGTCCGACGACCGAAATTCCGCATTCGCCGATCGTCGCGATGCAGATATTCCCCGACGCCTCGACTGCCAGGCTGTCGAAGAATTTATAGCCCGCGGGGCGATAGAGCGGGATACCGGGGCCACCGGGGCCGGCATCTGCGGCGACCTTGCCGGGGGCGATGATGTTGAACTTCATCAGGCGACTGGTGTAGGGTTCGGCGGCGTAGAGCGCGTCGCCATCGGGCGACAGGCCGACGCCATTGGGATTGTTCGAGGGAAAGATGACTTCCTCGATAAAGCTGCCGTCGGCTTTGGCATAGAAGATGCCGACGATGTCGTGGCAGCGTTTGGCATAATCGACCTTGCCGTGATCGGTGAACCAGAAGCCGCCGTGGCGGTCGAAAACAATATCGTTGGGGCCGCGCAGCACGACGCCATGATCGCCCGATCGGTAGAGGGTCTCGACCGCGCCGGTTTCGATATCGATGCGCTCGATCCGCCCGCCCGAATAATCGTCGGCGATGCCGTGCGGCGCCAGATAGCCATCGCTTTCTACATAGTTGAAGCCGCCGTTGTTGCAGCAATAAAGTTTGCCGTCGGGCCCGATCGCCAGCCCGTTGGGGCCGCCGCCGGGGGTCGCGATGACCTGTTTCCGGCCGCCGGGCCAGCAGCGGGTGATCCGCCCCGCCTCGATTTCGACGACGATGACGCTGCCGTCGTCCATCACCACCGGCGCCTCGGGAAAGCGCAATCCGTCGGCGATCAGCTCAAACTCGGCCATACCCTCTCCCTTGCTCTTGCACATTGGCTGTGCTTTGCGCGCATCATGCCCGTTCGTTCGCTGTTCGCCAGTCTTTTCTATGAGGCCGATATCGGCTCGGCCGACCTGCTCGCCGAGTTGGCGGACAGCAGCCGGTTGTTTGCCGAGGAGGACGGCGCGGGGCGCGCGTGGAGTCGCGCGCATGGCTATAGGGGCTATACCAGCTACGCCAGCCTGAACGATCTGCCCGATCGCGATCCGGCGTTTCACAACCTGAAGCGCCTGCTCGACAAAGAGGTCAAAGCCTTTGCCAGGGCGGCGCATTTCGACCTCGCCAAGCCGCTGAAGCTCGACAGTCTGTGGGTCAATGTCCTGAAACCCGGCGGCACGCACAGTGGCCATATCCACCCGCACAGCATCGTGTCGGGGACTTTCTATGTTGCGGTGCCGCCCGGGTCGGGGGCGCTGAAGCTCGAAGACCCGCGCCTCGCGATGCTGATGGCGGCACCGGGGCGGAGCGATGACGCGCCCGAGCATCTGTTGCCGTTTGTCTATACGGAACCCGTGGCGGGGCGAGTGTTCCTGTGGGAAAGCTGGCTGCGCCACGAAGTGATGCCGCATTCGGGCAAGGGCGAGAGGATCAGCATCAGCTTTAACTATCGCTGAGCGCGACTATATCGGCGTCACCTGACCGAACTCTAATCCCGTTCGTGTCTCGACTTCGCTCGACACGAACGGATATTGGGGGCTTGTAGAAAGAAATCCCATGACCGCGACCTACGACGCCGACCTCCAGCTTTTCATCAATGGCGCCTGGCGGAGCGGCGAGGGGCGTGACGAGCGGCCGGTTTATAATCCCGCAACCGCCGGCACGATCGCCGAGCTGCCGGTCGCGACCGCCGCCGATCTCGACGAGGCCCTTGCGGCGGCCGAACGCGGCTGGCCGGTGTGGCGAGCCAAGACCCCCGACGAGCGCGCCGCGCTGATGCACAAGGCCGCGGGGCTGATCCGCGAACGCGTCGAGCATATCGCAACGCTGCTGACGCTCGAACAGGGCAAGCCGATCGCCGAGGCGCGCGGCGAGGTGCTGTCGGCGGCGGGCCTGTTCGACTATTTCGCCGAACAGGGCAAACGCATCGAGGGCCGCGTCCTCCAGCGCCCGCTCGGCCAGCGCGCGATGGTCACCAAGCATCCCGTCGGCCCCGTCGCGGGCTTCAGCCCGTGGAATTTCCCGGTCAATCTGATGGTCAAGAAGATCGCCCCGGCGCTCGCCGCGGGCTGCGTCGTGATCGCGAAAGCGCCCGAGGAAACCCCCGGCTGCACCAGCGCCATCATGCGCTGCATCGCCGACGCCGGCATTCCGGGCGACGCCGTGCAGCTCGTCTATGGCGATCCGGACATGATCAGCCGCCACCTGCTCGCCAGTCCGGTGATCCGCAAGGTCAGCTTCACCGGCTCGACCGCGGTCGGCAAGCATCTGATGCGTCTCGCCGCCGACGGCGTGAAGCGCATCACGATGGAGCTTGGCGGCCACGCGCCGGTGCTCGTCTTCGACGATTGCGACCTGGATGCCACGCTCGACAAGGTGGTGACGCAGAAGTTCCGCAACGCCGGGCAGGTCTGCATCTCGCCGACGCGCTTCTATGTCCAGCAAGACATCTACGACGCCTTCGTGAAGGGTTTTGCCGAGCGCACCCAAAAGGTGAAGATCGGCAGCGGCCTCGACGCCGACACGCAAATGGGCCCGCTCGCCAACGCGCGCCGCATCCCGGCATTGGAGGCTTTGGTCGTTGATGCCAAGGCCAAGGGCGCGCGCGTCGTCGCGGGCGGCGAGGCGACCGGGAACGGCTATTTCTTCCAGCCGACCGCGATCGCCGATGTGCCGGTCGAGGCCGATGCGATGAACCACGAGCCCTTCGGCCCGATGGCGCTGATCCGCCCGTTCGGCACCGAGGACGAAGCGCTCGAACAGGCGAACCGCTTGCCCTACGGCCTCGCGGCCTTCGCCTTCACCGAGAATGGCCGCCGCATCAACCGCATCGTCCACACGATCGAAAGCGGCATGGTCGGGGTGAACAGCTTCGTGATCTCGACGCTCGACATGCCGTTCGGCGGGATCAAGGAATCGGGTTTCGGCAGCGAGAGCGGGCCTGAGGGGCTGGACGGCTATCTGGTGACCAAGGCGGTGCATATTTATTGAGCGGGTTTACCGCCGCGAGCGAAATATCGCTTTCGGGTGGCTTGAAGACATTCCCCTCCCTTCCAGGGAGGGGCTAGGGGTGGGTGCGAGCGATAGCGAGCCGAGCCAGATATGCCGCCTTCGGCGGCGACCCACCCCCAGCCCCTCCCTAAAAGGGAGGGGAGAAGATGCGTCCGCAATGGCCGTAATCGGCCAGCCTTCGCTGGCAGCGATCAATCCCGCTCCAGCGCCACGAAATCGCGGCCCATCGGCGCCAGATGCGCGCCGCCGTCGACGAAGATCGTCTGCCCGGTCACCGCCTCGGCGCGCGCCAGATAGACGACCGCATCGGCGATCTGCGCCGGCGTCGGCAGCGCGCCGAGCGGCATGCGCTGCGCCAGCCGTTCGACCTGGCCCGCCGAATAATCGTCGGTCGCCAGCGTCAGGCCCGGCGCCACGGCATTGACCCGCGCCCGGCCGCCGAACGCCACCGCCAGCGTCTGTGTTGCCTGCCAAAGTGCCGATTTCGACAGGCTGTAGGCGATCTGGTCGGGAACCGGATGCACCACCCGCTGGTCGACGATATTGACGATCGCCGGGCGCTGGCCTTCGCTCGCCGCGACCAGCGCCTTGGCCAGCATCACCGGCGCCGACAGATTGACCTGCATCATCTCCGCCAGCGCCCCAGCCGACAGGTCGGTCCATTCGCCCTCGGCGAACAACGCGGCATTGTTGACGAGCAGGTCGGGCACGCGCCCGAATTTTTCGATCACGGCGGGGATCAGCGCATCGACCTCGACCGGTTTCGAAAGGTCGGCAGCAAAACGATGGCTCATCGCCCCCGTTTCGGCGAGCGCGTCGGCCAGCACCGCGTCGGCGTCGCCCGGACTGCGCTTGTGGATCGCCAGCGCATAGCCTTCGCGCACCAGCCGCGCCGAAATCGCGGCGCCGACGCGGTGGAGCCCGCCGGTGACCAGCGCCAGCTTCTGCGTCATTTCCGCGCGCGCCGCATCGTGATGCCGATCTCTTCGCCTTCCTCCGCGATCGCTAGCTTGACGATCTTGACCTCGACCTCCTCGACCTTCTCGTCCTGCAGGAACAGCGTGTCGATGATATGGTCGGCGACGCTTTCGATCAGCACGAAATGGACGTCCTTGGGAATTCCTTCGGTCGCCGCGAATTTCAGGTGCATGTAGTTTTTCGAGGCGCTGAGCGGTGTCGTCGGATCATAATGATCGGCCATTGCCAGCCGCGCGCGCACCCCGATGCGCAGCGGCTGCGGCAGATGGGTTTCTTCGGAATAAATGCCGGTCAGCACCTGGGCGATCAGCCCGTCCACCTCCAGCCACAATGTATCGGTCACAAGAAATCCTGTTGCTGCCGCGGCGACATTCGACTTTGCAATGTCGGCCCCGAACCCTAAAGCGCCGCCGCATTAGCGAAAGGGCGCGCGTTGGTCGAGTTACTTCCATTGTCGGATATTGCACCGCAAGCGGTCGAGCATCTGCTCGACGCGGCGTTCGGGAGCGACCGCTTTGGCCGAACCGCCTATCGCATCCGCGCCGGTACGGAAGCGGTTCCCGCGCTGAGCTTTGCGCTGGTCGAGGGGGGCGTGCTGATCGGCACGATCCAGTGCTGGCCGGTCGCGCACCGTTCGCCCGATGGCACCGCCACCCCGCTGGTGATGGTGGGGCCCGTCGCGGTGCGCCCCGACATTCAGCGCGGCGGGCATGGCCGCGTCCTGATGGCGCATATGCTGGCGGCGGCGGAAACGGAGGCCGACGGCGCGCTGATGATGATCGGCGATCCCGAATATTATGGCCGCTTTTTCGGCTTCGACGCCGAAGCGACCGGCGCGTGGGATTTGCCGGGGCCGTATGAGAAGCGGCGCTTGCTGGCGCGCGCGGTGAATGGGCATGCGTTGCCCGCGGGCGCCGGGATGATCGGGCCGCGATGACTATTCTCCTCCCCCTTGATGGGGGAGGCAGCGAGACTTGCCAGCTTGCTGGCTTAGTCGCGGCGGAGGGGGTGCGCTCTCGGCCTGAGATGACGGCGCAAGGACGCACCGTCACCCCCATCCAACTCCGCCTAGCCGCTTCGCGGCAAGGCTCCGTACCCTTCCCCCATCAAGGGGGAAGGCCCAGCCCGGCGCTGCGGCACTTGCACCCACCGCCCGTCCCCCTATGTCAGAACCATGGTCTCCCCCGCGCCTTCGCTCCCCAAGGACTTCGCCCAGCTCTCGCTGACCGAAGCCGCCGAACTGCTCGCGGCGCGCAAGCTACCCCAGGTCGAGCAATGGCATCCCGAACGCAGCGGCGACAGCTTCATGGAAATCCGCGCCGACGGCAGCTGGTATCATGAGGGCGGCCGCATCAACCGGCCCGCGATGGTCAAGCTGTTCTCGACCATCCTCCGCCGCGAGGCCGACGGCAGCCATGTGCTGGTCACGCCCGCCGAAAAGCTGAGCATCGCGGTCGAGGACACCCCCTTTCGCGCGGTCGAGATGAAGAGCGAGGGAGAGGGCGCGGCGCGCAAACTCGTCTTCCGCCTCGATACCGACGACCTTGTCATGGCGGGACCCGAACATCCGCTTCGCTTCGGCAGCGACTCTGACCAGCCCGCCCCGCGGCTGCACGTCCGCGGCGCCATCGGCAACGGGCTCGAGGCGCGGATCGATCGCGCGCTCTATTATGAGATCGTCGAGATGGCGCTGGCCGAGGATGGCGATCCGCTGGCAATCTGGTCGAACGGCTCCCGATTTCCGCTGGTCGATCGCTGATGCTGTCGGCGAAGCTGCGCACGGCGCTGGACAATCTGTTACCCGACGCGGGCGAGGACGAGGCCTATCTGGGGACGCCGACGTTGCGCGACGCCGCGGTGCTGATCGCCTTCACCGACCGCCCCGACCCCGGGGTCATCCTGACCCAGCGCCCGCAATGGCTGCGCAGCCATGCCGGACAGGTCGCTTTTCCGGGTGGCAAGATCGATCCCGACGACCGCGATGCGATCGACGCTGCGCTGCGCGAGGCCGAGGAGGAAATCGGGCTCCACCGCCGCGACGTGACGGTCGCGGGGGTGACCGAGCCCTATCGGTCGGGCAGCGGTTACCTGATCAGCCCGGTGCTCGCCGTCATTCCCCCCGACCTGCCGCTCGACCCCAATCCCGACGAGGTCGAGGCCTGGTTCGAAGTGCCGCTCGACATCCTGTTCGATCCCGCCAATTATCAGCGGCACCACGCGCATTGGCAGGGTCAGGATCGGCATTATTATGACATGGACTGGCAGGGGCGGCGAATTTGGGGCGTGACGGCGGGGATCATCATCAATCTGGCGCGGCGGATGCCGGCGGGCTGGCACCGGTGACGGCGTTGCCCGATGCCGAATGGCGGTCGCGGCCGGGGCTGCGCCGGATCGTCGCGGCGCTTGGCGTCGATGGCGGGGCGGTCAAGATCGTCGGCGGCGCGGTGCGCGACACGCTGCTCGGATTGCCGGTCACCGACATCGATCTGGCGACGCCGTTGTTGCCGCAGGCGGTGACGCGGCGGCTGGAGTCGGCGGACATCAAGGTCATCCCGACGGGCATCGCGCACGGCACCGTCACCGCAATCGCCAGCGGCGACCATCACGAGATAACCACCCTGCGCCGCGATGTCGAAACCGACGGGCGCCGCGCGACGGTCACCTTTTCCGATGACTGGCAGCAGGACGCCGCACGGCGCGATTTCACGATCAACGCGCTCTATGCCGATCCCGACACGGGCACGGTCGATGATTATTTTGGCGGCATCGACGACCTCAAGAATGGCTGCGTCCGCTTCATTGGCGATGCGGCGACGCGGATCGCCGAGGATCATTTGCGGATTCTGCGTTTCTATCGGTTTGCGGCGCGCTTCGGGCGCGGCGATCTCGATGCCGCCAGCCACGCCGCTGTCGTCACGGCGCGCCAGTCGCTCAAAAGCCTGTCGCGCGAGCGTATCGCCGACGAACTGACCAAGATTTTGGCGCTGCCCGATCCCCGCGCGATCGTCGGACAGATGGCGGCGGACGGCATTTTTGCGGTGATGCTGCCCGAACTCGATCCGGGATTTGCGGCGACGCTGGACCGGCTGATTGCCGCCGAACAGGCGGCGAGCGCGCCTGTCGCGGCGCACCGGCGACTGGCGGCGCTGTTGCCCGCCGACCCGGGAGCCGCCGACCAGGTCGCCAGCCGCCTGCGGCTATCGACGCGGCAGCGCAAATATCTCGCCGCCGTCGCCGGGCATCGCGGCGACACCGCGCGTCCGGTCCGGCAATTGGCGCATGCGATCGGCATCGATGCGGCGCGCGACGTCCATCTGATCGCCGGGCAGGCGGCCGCGGTGGCTGCCTTGCACGACTGGCAGGTGCCGCAGCTGCCGGTCAAGGGCGGCGATATCGTCAAGCGCGGGATCGCCGTCGGGCCAGAGGTGGCGCATATCCTGAAGGCGGTCGAGGCGGCGTGGGTCGCCGAAGATTTTCCCGATGCCGCGCGTGTCGCCGAGCTGGTCGATCAGAAGATCGGCCGCACCAGCGACTGACGCCAATAGGCGAGCGCGTCACCGCCGTGCATGGGGCGCGCGAACAAATAGCCCTGGCCGAAATCGCAGCCAAGCGCCGATAACAGCCGCGCCTGATCGGCGGTTTCGACGCCCTCGGCGGTCGTCTTCATGCCCAGTACCTCGGCCAAGCTCTGGATCGTGCGGACGATCGCCACCTTGTCGCGGTCGTCGACCATATGTTCGACAAAGCTGCGGTCGATCTTCAGCACGTCGAGCGGCAGCCGCTGCAGATAGGCGAGGTTCGAATAGCCGGTGCCGAAATCGTCCATCGCGACCCGCGCATCGAGCGATTTCAGTTCGCTCAGCACCGACAGCGCGAGGTCGGGGTCGCCGATGATCGCGCTTTCGGTGAGCTCGATCATCAGCCGTTCGCCGCCGATCTTGTTCGTATCGAGCGCCTGGCGCACCACCGCCGCGACATCGTCGCGCAGCAGCTGGATCGCCGAGACGTTGACCGAGAAATAGCAGTCGACGATCTTGCCGCCATTCTGCTTGTCCCAGTCGGCAAGCACCGCGGCCGCCTTGCCGATCGCCCATTGACCAAGCGGGACGATCAGTCCCGAATCCTCGGCGATCGGGATGAATTCCGTGGGCGAAATCGAATGGCCGTTGCGATTGTCCCAGCGCGCCAGCGCCTCGAACCCGGCGACCTTGCCGGTCGCCAGTTCGATCAGCGGCTGAAACGCAAGGTGCAGCCGGTCTTCCTCGATCGCGTTGCGCAATTCGGTTTCGAGCCCGAAGCGATTGTCCGACAGCATCGCCGATTCGGGTTCGTAGATTTCGATCCGGTCGGTCTGTTTGGCGCGCTTCAGCGCGATCTGGGCGTGGCGGATCTGGTCGGCGATGTCGCCGTCGGCGGTCGGCTGGATCGCGCAGCCGATCGCGCAATCGACGCTGACCTTCAACTCGCCGATGCGAAAAGGGTGGTCGAAACAGCCCCGGATGCGCCGCGCCATCTCGCGGACATCGGCGCGGCCGCCGGCGATGCGCGACGAAATGGCGAATTCGTCGCCGCCGGTGCGCGCCAATATGTCGCCGCTCCGCAAGGATGATTTCAGCCGCCGCGCGACGGTGATGATCAGCTCGTCGCCCGCCATCGGCCCGATATGTTCGTTGATCCGGCTAAAGCGCGCCAGATCGAGCAGCAGGATGGCATGGTCGGCGCCCGCCGCGTCGGTCGCACCGCGCTGTTCGACCAGCTCTTCGAACCCGGCGCGGTTGGGCAGCCCGGTCAGGCTGTCGGACACCAGTTCGCGGCGCAAATTGCGCTCGGTCATCATTTCCTGGGTGCGGTCGATCAGCGTCAGCAGGAACAGGCTGTCGTCCCCCGATTCGGTCGGCAGCGGCCCGATCGATCCGCGCAGATCGCGCGCCGCAACGCCTTCGCCCAGCTGGCACGAAAATTCCTGGGTTTCGTCGGGATGCTGCGCCGCCCGCTCGATCGCCCGCAGCAGCTGGATCGGCGCGTCGGCGCCCGCGGGCGACAGGCTCAACCGGTCGAAGGCGACATTGCTGGCGTGCAGACGAAAATTGCCCCGCGCGAGCGGGCGGATCAGCGCCGCTGGCACTGGCAGCGCGTCGATCCAGCCGACGAACAACAAGGGCCGGTCTTCACCGGTTCGATCAAGTGGCATAATAGCGGGTTTTGTGCGACCTTTCCCCATTGGCAACGGCCTAGTGGGGGGAGAGTAAAGAAGCGATTTACGGCGACCTGAAAATGCGGTCAGCCGAAGCGATTGTTCCGCGGAAAACCGGTGGGCGGCATCCGCCCTGCGGCGCCGCGCGCGACGCGCCACGGCGCCAGGTCGGTTTCGGTCCGTGTCCGTCCGGTATCGCCGCCCATCGCCCAGCTGAGCCCTTCCGCAAAGGCAAAGGTCACCGCGTCGGACAGGCCGCCGTCGCGATAGCGTTGCAGCATCACCCCTTGGCCGCGCGCCATCACCGGCACTTCGCCGATCGGGAACACCACCAGCTTGCGATTGTCGCCGACCACCGCGACGCTGTCGTCGCCCGGTGCGATCGGCCGAACGATGGCGAGCTGGGCGCCAGTCTTGAGATTGACGACGTTGCGGCCTTTGCGGGTTTCGGCAACCACGTCGCCCATCTGGGCGATAAAGCCATGGCCGCTCGACGAGCCGAGCAGTAAGCGTCCCTCGGCGCTCGCGGGCACCATCGCGACGATGCGCGCCTCGGGGTCGATGTCGACCATCAGCCGCAGCGGCTCGCCGAACCCGCGTCCACCGGGCAGCTTGTCGGCGCCGATGGTGAAAAAGCGTCCGTCGCTCGCGGCAATCAGCAGCTTGTCGGTGGTCTGGGCGTGCGCGGCGAACAGCAGCTCGTCGCCCTCCTTGAACTTGAATTCGCTCCACTGGTCGGGCGCAACATGGCCGCGCTGGGCGCGGATCCAGCCGCGTTTCGACAGGATCACCGTTACCGGTTCCTTCTCGATCATCGCGTCGAGCGGAATGTCGCGCGCCGGGGCGGCCTCGGCGATCGTCGTGCGCCGTGCGCCGAGCAGGGTTTCCAACCCATATACCGCGCGCAGCTTTTCCAGATCCTTGCGCAGCCGGGTGCGCTGACGCTGCGGGCTCTCGACCAGCTTCACCAGCTCCTCGCGTTCGGCGACGAGGTCGGCCTGTTCGCGCTTGAGCTCCATTTCCTCGAGCTTGCGCAAGGACCGCAGCCGCATGTTGAGGATCGCCTCGGCCTGGCGATCGGTCAGGACGAATTCGGCGATCATCACCGGCTTGGGCTCATCCTCGGTGCGGATGATCTCGATGATCCGGTCGAGGTTGAGGAAGGCGATGATATAGCCCGCGACCAGCTCCAGCCGGTCGTCGATCTTGGCGATCCGGTGCTGGGCGCGGCGGACCAGCACGACGATCTGATGCTGGAGCCATTCGGTGAGCAGCTGGTGCAGCCCCATCACCTTCGGCGTGCGCGTCGCGTCGAGGACGTTGAGGTTGAGCGCGAAGCGACTTTCGAGGTCGGTCAGCCGGTACAGGCTTTCCTTCAGGACGTCGGGATCGACGTTGCGGCTCTTGGGTTCGATGACGATGCGCAGATCCTCGGCGCTTTCGTCGCGGACATCTTCCAGGATCGGCAATTTCTTGTCGGCGATCAGCTGCGCGATCTGTTCGATCAGCTTGCCCTTGGCGACCCCATAGGGGATTTCGCTGATCACCAGCTGCCAGGTGCCGCCGGGCAATTTTTCGATGCCGTCGGCGTCCCAGCCGCCGTCGGTCTTGCCGGTGGAGAACCGCGCGCGGACGCGAAACCCGCCGCGGCCCGTTTCATACGCTTGCCGGATCGTCTCGGCGCTGTCGACGACGATGCCGCCGGTCGGGAAATCCGGGCCCTTCACATGCTCGAGCAGCTCGGACAGTTCGGCGCGCGGGTTTTCGATCAGCAGCAACGCCGCGTCGATCACCTCGGCGGCGTTGTGCGGCGGGATGTTCGTCGCCATGCCGACCGCGATCCCGCTCGCGCCATTGGCGAGCAGGTTTGGGAACAGCCCCGGCATGATCTCGGGCTCTTCGTCTTCGCCGTTGTAGGTTGGCCTGAAATCGACCGTGCCTTCGTCGAGCCCCTGCATCAGGTCGACCGCGACGCGCGTCAGCCGCGCCTCGGTATAACGATAGGCGGCGGCATTATCGCCGTCGATATTGCCGAAATTGCCCTGACCGTCGACGAGCGGGTAGCGCAGCGAGAAATCCTGCGCGAGGCGGACCATCGCGTCATAGACCGCGACGTCGCCGTGCGGATGGAATTTGCCGATGACGTCGCCGACAACACGCGCCGATTTCTTGTAACCCTGGCTCGGGTCGAGCCGCATCGCGCGCATCGCCCACAGCAGGCGGCGGTGCACCGGCTTCAGCCCGTCGCGCAGGTCGGGCAGCGACCGGGCGGTGATCGTCGACAACGCATAGACCAGATAGCGCTCGGACAGCGCGCTGCCGAACGGCGTGTCGATCATGCCGGGAACGGGTTCTGGATTGTCGCGATCGTCGGTCGGGGTCGTCATGGTCGCGGCGCGATAGCAAGGCTAGCGGGACAAGGCAAAGGCCGCGATACGCCCCCGGCGATTATCGGTTCAATCGGCGTAGGCCTTGACCAGATCGAACATATAATCGCGCCCGACATACACCGATTTCACCTCCATCCGCTCGTTCAGCCCATGCGCGCCGTTGCCATCGGGGTCGCCCCACATGCCGGGGATGCCATAGGTCGGGATGCCGACCGCGCCCAGAAAGGTCGCGTCAGTATAGCCGTTGGCCATCGACGGGATGACCTTCAGCCCCGGCCAATATTTGGCGACCAGCTTTTCCATCGGGCCGATGATCTTCGGGTCGAGCGGCGGCGCCGGCGGGGCGGAGCGTTTGGGGGGCAGTTGGGTGATGGTGACGCCGGGGTCGCCGATCACGCGCGCCAGCTCATCGCGGATCGATTCGATACTGTGGCCCGGAAAGATACGGCAGTTGATGTTCGCCCCGGCGCGCTGCGGCAGCGCGTTCGCGGCGTGGCCGCCGTCGAGCAAGGTCGCGACGCAGGTGGTGCGCAAATTGCTGTGCAGGAACGCGTCCTTGTTGACGATCGCCTCGGCGGCCTTGTCGGCATTGTTCCTGGCCAGCGCGACCATCGCCGCACCGGTCGCATCGCCGCGCGCCGCGCCCGCTTCGGCAAAGAAGCGCCGCGTCGTGTCGGTCATTTCGACGGGGAACTTATATTCCTCGATCTTCGTCACCGCACGCGCGAGCTGGTAGATCGCATTGTCGGGGACCGGCACCGAGCTGTGGCCGCCGGGATTGCGCGTTTCGAGGCGGAAATTGGCGAAGGTCTTTTCGCCGACCTGCACCGACTGGCCCAGCACCTTGCCTTTGCCGTCGCTGTCGCCGCCGCCGCCCTCGTTCAGCGCAAATTCGGCGTCGATCAGATCGCGCCGGTTCGCCGCCAGCCATTCGACGCCGTTGAACGCGCCATTGGTTTCCTCGCCGCAGGTCAGCGCCATCTTGACGGTGCGCCGGGGCTTGTATCCCGCCTGCTGAAAGCGGATCAGCGTGTCGACCCACACCCCCGCCTGCGCCTTGTCGTCGGCGGTGCCGCGGCCGTAGAAATAGCCATTCTCCTCGACCATCACGAACGGGTCGCGCTCCCAATCCTCGCGCTTCGCCTCGACGACATCGATATGCGCGACCAGCAGGATCGGCTTGGCGGTTTTCGACGTGCCGGGATAGACGGCGACCAGCCCGCCTTCCTTGGGCTTGTCGGGGGTCGCAAACAGGGTGAGCTGGCCGTCGGGGATGCCCGCCGCGCGCAGGCGCGCCGCCATGCGTTCGGCGGCGAGGGTGCAGCTGCCCGACGACAGGGTAGTGTTGGTTTCGACCAGCTCCTTGTAAATGTCGCGAAACGCCAGCTGGTCGGGGCGCGGCGCCCCATCGGCAGCCAGCGCGGGTGTCGCCATCGCCAGCGCGGACACCAGCAAGGAAGCCAGCTTTTTCATCGAATTTCTCCCCCCATTTCGCCTGGCAAAGGGAGCAGAAAGCGCCGGGCGCCGCAAGCCGCGATCGCACCCCCTTGCGAAGCCTGAATCTTTCGCGCAAGCCATGCGCCGGGTAGAGGAGACCGCGTGACCGCCATCATCGATGAACCGCCGGGCCCGGTGGCCCGCTTTGTGCGACGCTTGCTGCTGGCAATGTACCGCATACGCGGGTGGAAAGCCGTCGGCGTTGTTCCCGAACCGCGGCGCTTCATCCTCATCGCGGCGCCGCACACCAGCAACTGGGACTTCGTCAATTTCCTGGGGCTGACCGCCGATCTGAAGATCCGTCCCTATTTCATGGCCAAACTGTCGCTGTTCCGCTGGCCGCTCGGCGGCTTCATCCGCCAGATGGGCGGGGTGCCGGTCGACCGCCGCGGCGGCGGCAATGTGGTCGAACAGATGACCCGCGAATTTGCCCGCCGCGCCGAATTCATGCTGACCGTCGCGCCCGAGGGGACGCGCGGCAAGACCCATAAATGGCGCACCGGCTTCTATCAGATCGCGCTGGCGGCGAAGGTGCCGATGGTCGTCGGCATGATGGATTACGGGACCAAGACCGGCGGACTCGGTCCGCTGATCTGGCCGAGCGGCGATTTTCGCGCCGATATGCTGAAGGTGCTCGAAGTCTATCGCACCTGCATTCCCAAGATTCCCGAGCGCGCGGTGCGCTCGATCGACGACATTGTCGGCGACGGACCCGAGGCGGAGATGCGTGCATGACCCATTTGCTGCTATTGCTGGCGATCAATTTCGCCGGATTGCTGGGGGTGATCCTGATCCTGTGGGCGATTTCGGTCGTCATCCGCGACGTGTCGTTCATCGATGCCTTCTGGGCGTTTGGCATGGTCCTGCTCGCATGGGGCGCGGCGTGGCAGGCGGGGTTCGACGCGCTGCACGCCCAGCTTCTGCTCGGACTGACCAGCTTGTGGGGGCTGCGGCTGGCGATCCATCTGACCGTGCGCTGGGTGGGGCATGGCGAGGATCCGCGCTATGCCAAGATCCTGTCGCGGACGATGGAAACGAAGAAATGGAGCTGGGCCAAGACGGCGCTGCTGACCGTGTTCCTCACTCAGGCGCCCTTGTTGTTCATCACCTGCCTGCCGGCGCAGATCGGCATCTGGGCGAGCGGCGGCGCGGCGGCGGACGGCGTCGGCATCCTGGCCGTCATCGGCGTGGTCGCCGCGCTAATCGGCATCGCGTTCGAAACGATCGGCGACGCGCAGCTCGATGCGTTTCGCAAGAATCCCGCGAACAAGGGGCAGGTGCTCGACACCGGGCTGTGGCGCTACACGCGGCATCCCAATTATTTCGGCGACGCGCTGACCTGGTGGGGCCTGTGGCTGATCGCCGCCGACATCGGGCCGTGGGTCGCGCTGGCCAGCGTGATCGGGCCGCTGTTCCTGACCTTCACCCTCACTAAATGGTCGGGCAAGGCACTGCTAGAAAAGGGGCTGCACAAGACGCGGCCCGATTATGCCGCCTATGTCGCGCGCACCTCCGGATTCATTCCATGGCCGCCAAAGGCGCGTTAGACGGGGGCCTAGGCGGCGAGGCGGTTGCCGCCGACGCCGGCGCCCTCGGCGACGCCCCGCGCATCCGCGCGATCCTGACCGAAGCCGCGCGCGACGGCCGCGCGGTCAGCTATTCCGAACTGCTCGGCGACCTCGGCTTCCGTTTCACCCGGCCCAAGATGCGCGCGGTGTGCAAGACCCTCGCCGAGGTCGACCGCCTCTGCGCGCTCGACGGCGAACCCGATCTGGCGGTGCTGGTGGTGCGCGAAAGCGACCGGCTGCCGGGGCAGGGCTGGTGGGTCGGTGGTACGGCCCTGCTGCTCGGCTACGACGGCCCGTGGGAGGGCGCCGCGGCGGCGCGGTTTATTCGCGAGCAGCAACAGGGGGTGTTTGACTATTGGGCGGGGCGGTGACCGCTCACGACCAGAAGCGGTCATAAAGCCCTCTCCCCTTGGGAGAGGGTTGGGTGAGGGTGTCTGAGGTTGGTTTCGTAATCGGAGGGTGATCCCCTCACCCAACTTCGGCTAGGTTGCTGCGCAACCAAGCCTGCGTATCCCTCTCCCGACGGGAGAGGGGAAAGGCAGCTC
>VFQO010000952.1_pt1 | contig 26087 bp, 29 predicted proteins | sample 3512331 | NCBI WGS metagenome assembly VFQO01 (sample SAMN10412371, study PRJNA504923) | tailings metagenome | isolation source: Replicate 3 from Balatoc abandoned mine | place: Philippines: Itogon, Benguet | collected 2017-08-28 | reverse complement strand
GCAAGGCCGAGCGATTCATCCAGACCTGCCTGCGCGAATGGGCTTACGGCAGAACGTGGCAGCACAGCTCAGAGCGCACCGCCTGGCTTCCATCCTTCTTGAGCTACTACAACACCCGCAGGCCTCATTCGGCCCTCGGTCATCGCCCTCCGGCTTCCCGCCTCGGTGGGAATAACCTATTGCAACTCAACAACTAGCGCCACGGCGGCATAGACGCCGATGCCCAAGGCCACCCAGCGGCGCACCGCCCGGCGGGGCTCCACCAGGTCGTCACGCCAGCCGCGCGCCACCTCCCACAGCGCGGCAGCGGTAAAGCCGAGCATCGCCAGGGCGTGCAGGTGCTCGAGCGTGCCGCCTTCGGGCCTGGGCAGCCTGGCGAGTGCTGCATCCATCTGCGGGACGTTGTCCGCCAGGCCGATCAGCGTCAGCGCGATCGGTGGCGCGAGCAGGGGAACGGTCAGCGCGAAACGGTCGTCGAACAACCCACGCGCGGCGAGCCACAGCCAGGCCGTGCTGCTGGTGCACAGCGCCAGCGTGAGCAGGGCGAGGGGCCGCGGCAGCATGAACAGCAATTCACTTCGCTGGCAGAACAGGTAGGCGACGAGCGACAACGTGAACACCGCCAGTGCCGCCCGCGTGGCGGCCCGCGGGCCAGGCAGCGCGAGGTGGATCAGATGGAAGGCCAGCACGCCACCGACTGCGCCGCGCAGCAGCAAGTCCCACACCCACACGCCAGCCGGCAGACCCGTCATCGTGATGTGCGCCTCAACTGGGTGCGGCTGTACACGCGGTAGGGCTGGCCCGGTGGCGCCAGCTCAAAGACCTCGACGAGCTCGTCGTCGGACGGGAACTCGTAACTCTCGCGAGCCTTCCACGCATTGTTGAAGTTCTCGAACGACTCGCTCTCGAACACCAGCGTGGCTGTCGAGCCGGCAGGCGGTTCGATGCGCCGGTAGGTGTTGACGAAGCTCTCGATGTGGAACTGGCGCAGTACCAGCGTCTTGCGCGGCTTGTCGTAGCTGAACATCCCCCAGTGCTCATGCACTTCGCCGTTCTTGTTCTTCTCCTGCGGCGGATAGGTGGAGGTGTTGGTTTCGTGGATGTAGCGACCGCCCATCACGAACACATAACGCCGCTGCACGATGGCCTCGCCGGCCGATCCGGCGGAGCTTCCGGACCAGGTGCCGATCAGCCGCGCGAGCGGTTGCCAATGTTCAGGCGTGGGATCGGCTGCCCCGGCAGGGCTGATGACGAAGAGCGTGACAAGCAGGAATGCTGCTATGCGAATCACGAGGTGTCTCCCAAGCGACGAGCGCCAGCCAACCGCCATTCTGGTCCCGCGCGTCAGCAACGCCTCCTCCAACGCATCCGGCGGGTTGGTCCAGAGTTGGCATAGGCCTCGGTGGGCACCAGCCAGGCGCACCGTGCCGCAGCCACTCATTCGCGCTTCGCGAACATCGCACATTTGGAGTTCTGCGACGAGATGTCGCCGCGTTCGCTCCCGTGCCGACGGTATCGGCCTCAGGCGCCTGGAAGACACCACCTGGCGCCGGCACCTCAAGCCTGGAGCGCGCACCGCCCTGATACCGTCAGCTCCGAGGAGAGGCATCGTCGCCGATACCGTCAAGTCCTTTGGAACCATCCGCGCCGATACCGTCAGGCCTCGCACATTGGCCGATTCTCTGGGCCCATTCGGTGGCGCTCGACGGGTCGAAATGCCTCAGCGTCGCAATCAGCGGACGGGGCAGTGCGGGTCCTTTTGCGATACTTTAACGTCGGACCGATATGGCCCTTGATGAGACCAGTTTGATGCAGAGCGCAAAGGCATGGCAGATTGTCGGTATCGGCGCCGGTACCAAACGGCCTGCGTCCGGTCGCCGGCCCTGCTACGCCCGGGCGTCCAGGTTCGAGTTGACGATCGAGTGGGAGTGAGCGGAAGCGGACGGTCTTTGTCCGATCTGGTCGAATGCGGTATTCTTACCAAACCTTGATCGATGCCGCAAAGTTACGAAAATGACCGCCGCTGCCACTGCCACCCTTTCCAGCAAGTTCCAGATCTCCATTCCCAAAGTCGTGCGCGAAGAGCAGCACTGGCAGGCGGGTCAGGAGTTCGTGTTCATCCCGAAGGGCAAAGGCGTGCTGGTGATGCCGGTGCCTGAGCGAGAGCAATTGGCTGGCATCGCCAAGGGCGCCCGCACCGACGGCTATCGCGACCGCAAGGACCGCTATTGATGGCGGCGGCGCCGGTCGTGGTCGATACCTCGGCCTGGATCGAATGGCTCACCGGCAGTGCACTGGGCAGGAAGCTGGGCAAGCACATCCCCGACAAAGCGCAGTGCGTCGTGCCGACCATCGTGCAGCTTGAACTGTCGAAGTGGTTGGTGCGTGAGCTTGGCGAGGAGCAGGCCGATCAGGTGATCGCGTACACGCAGAAGTGCGTGGTGGTGCCACTGGACACAACCGTTGCATTGCTCGCCGCGGACTTGCACAGAGCGCACAAACTGGCCACGGCCGACGCCATCGTCTATGCGACCGCGCGCCATCAAGGAGTGGACCTGCTCACCTGCGACGCGCACTTCAAGGGCTTGCCAGGTGTGGCCCTGTTCACCAAAGCAGCCTGATTGGCTCTTGGCCGCCCATGGCTTGTCCGAACGTCTGGTCTGAAGCGCTGGATCGCCGCCTGGGCCTTTGGCGCTCGCTGCTGGTCTACCACGGCATTCCCTGGCGGCGCGCGCAGTTGCGGCGCTTCTACCGGCGCTTCGTGCCCGCTGGTGGGCTGGCGTTCGACGTCGGCGCGCACACGGGCAACCGGCTGCAGGCGTTCCTGGACCTGGGCGCTCGGGTGGTGGCGGTGGAGCCGCAGCCCGAATTGGCAGCGCGCCTGGCGCGGCGCTACGGCCACGATACGCGGGTGTATCTGGTGGACGGTGCGCTCGGTCGCGCGCCGGGTCGCGCACCGCTGCTCAGCAGCCCGCGCACGCCCACGGTGGCCACGCTGTCGGGCGATTTCGTGGCGCGCGCGGGTGCCGCGCCGTCGTTCGAGGGCGTGCGCTGGCAGTCCGGCCCCGAGGTGGCGGTGAGCACGCTGGACGCACTGATCGCGGTACACGGCCGGCCGGATTTCGTGAAGATCGACGTTGAAGGTTTCGAGCTGGAGGTGCTCCTCGGCCTGAACCAGCCGTTGCCCGCCCTGTCGTTCGAGTACGTGCCGGCGGTGCGCGATGTGGCGCTGTCATGCATCGACCGCCTCGAACAGCTCGCGGGGCCACAGCGTTACCGCTACGCCGCCTCGCTGGGCGAGCGGCTGCATCTGATGCGACCCGATGGCGAGCCAGCGGACGCCCTGCGTGCCTGGCTGCAGGCGCTGGCGGCCGATGCACCGTCGGGCGATGTGCACGCCTGGTTGCCTGACTGAACCTCAGTGGTGTTCGCTGCGGCCGTCAAAGGCCAGCAGCAAGGCGCGTGTGAGTTCGTGCATGTCACCCAGCGCCGCATCGCTGGGCTGCAGGCCTGCGGTGAAACCCAGATTCTCGAATCGGCGGATCAGCGCCGGGTCACTGGCGATCACGTGCACCGGCACGTCCCAGGAGGCATCGCGTCCGGCCAGTCCGCCGGGCGGCTGGTGGTCGCCCACGACGATCAACACCTGGCGCGATGGATCGGTGACCGCCAGATGCCGTGCGAGCCAGCGGAACTGGTAGCGCAGGCTGCGTGTGTAGCGCTCGGCGGTCGACCCGGTGTCGCCGTCGGCGGCCGACTCGCCTGGCAGCGTTGGCAGCGGGTGAAAGGGTGCGTGGGTGCTGGTGGTCGGGAACACCGCGAACACCGGCTTGCGGGGGCTGCTGTTCAACTCCTGCGCCTGCAGCAGTTCCATCGCCGCGTGGTCGGGAATGCGCCAGTAGCCGACGTCGGGACCGCTGTAACCCAGCCGGGCATCGTCGGCGAGGCGCTCGAAGCCATAGAACGCGCCTTCGGGCCAGGGGCGCTTGATGCCCGGCATCCAGCCCACCGTGCGGTAGCCGTGGCGCGCGAAGTGCTGCACCAGCGTGGGCCGCTCGCTGGCGAGCAACAGGTTGTGGCGGGCTGGTTCGTCGATGGCAATGCCCGAAAGAAGGCTGGCGTGCGACAACCATGACGCGCCGCCGAAGGTGGCCGCGCGCACGCGCGCCGAGACCACCTGTCTCCCGCTGGCATCGATGGCATCCAGCAGCCGTGCGCGAGCCGGGGCCAGCGTGGTTTGCATCGCCGCGTCGTCGAACGCGACCGCGCCGTAGGACTCGGCGAACATCAATATCACGTCGGCCGAGCCCTCGGGGGTGCGCAGCGCGTGCAGGTCGGTGTCGAACGCCGGCCCGGGGCCAAGGGTGGCATCGGCTTGCCCGGGCCACGCCGCCTGGGTGAGTAGCGTGGCCTGCTGCATCAAGGTGGGCGTGAGCGGCAGCGAAAAGAACCAGCGCGTGTCCCGCTCATCGGGCACATAGGCAACAAAACACAGGGAGAACGCGCCCGCCGCCAGGCCGCTGCCGCGGCGCAAGCTGGGCAAGGTGGCCAGCGCATGGGCCAGGGTCGCCATGCCCCAGCGCGCCACCACCAGCAACAACGAAGCGCCCAGCAGCAGCGCTGACAAGGCGCCCGTCACGTGCCACCAGGACCACGATTGCCCGACCACGCGGATCAACTCGAACGCGTGGCGGCCATCCCAGTACAGATTGACCGGTCTGCCCATCACCGCGGGCACGGTCACGTCGAGGTAGCGCACGGCCACCAGCAACACGAAGCCGAACGCCAGCGCGGTGGTGGCGCGTGGCGTGGGCACGCCGCGCCAGGCCACCCAGGCCGCCAGCAGCGCCAGCCCCAGGCAGAGCTCGAACGAGAGCCGCGGCATGTAGAGCACGCCCAGCCCGGGCCAGCGGTTCTCGAACGTGAGCAGGGTGTTGAGAATGAAGAAGGCCAGGCCGGCGCGCAGCCATGCGGCTGCCATCACTGGCGCACCGCCTCGAATTCAATGATCAGATCGACCGTGTCACCGACCCAGCCGTTGGCCACGGCGTAGTTCATGCCGTAGGCGCTGCGCTTGAAGCTGCCGCGCGCGGACACGCCCATCACATAGGGCTTGCGCCCGAAGCCGCCCAGCGGCGATTCGGCACTCTTGTTCCAGGTGGCCTGCAGCGTGAGCGGTTGGCTCTTGCCCAGCAGTTCGAGTTGGCCCGTGATTTCGTACTGCCGATCGGCCGTGCGCCGGGCACTGCTGGCGGTGAACACCATGCGCGGAAATTCGCCGCTGTTGAGGAAGTCCGGCCCCTTGAGGTGGTCGTCGCGCTTGCGCTGGTTGCTGAACACGCTGGCGGTGTCGACCTCGATGCGCACGTCCGACAGCGTGCCGGTGGCCTCGTCGAAGCGGTAACTGCCGCGTGCCGAGCGGAACATGCCCAGCACCTTGGCGTAGCCGATGTGGTCGACCAGAAAGCCGAGCGAAAGGTGGTCGGGGTCGATCTCATAGCGCTGGGGCTGTGCCAGGGCGGCGCCGGTGCCCAGCAGGGCGGTCAGCGCGAGCGCGGCCAGGGTGGGCAGGGTTTTCATGCGCGGCTCTCCCGGAAAGTGGCGCGATGCCGCGCCAGGTGGTGGATGTCGATGGCGAATGAGGCGGTGAGCAACAGCAGGCTCAGCCCGGCAATCGCCGTGGCCAGGGCCGGCGGCACGATGGGGCCGAGGCAGACGATGAGGGCGGTGATCTGCACCACGCACACCGCCTGGCGACGCCGGCTGGGCGGCAGTGGTGCGGTCAGCCAGGGCAGCGCCCAGGCGGCGGCCACGAAGGCGTAGCGCATGAGGCCCGAGGCCAGCACCCAGGCGCCGGCCTGCCCGGCCTGCCACACCAGGGCACTGAGCACCAGCGTGAAGGCGGCGTCGGTCTCCATGTCGAAGCGTGCGCCGAACGCGCTTGCCAGGCCCTGGCGGCGGGCCAGCGCGCCATCGGCGGCGTCCAGCACGGCGATCAGCGTGGCGGCCACGATCAGCACCCAGCCACCCACCGGCGCGGCCGAAGGCGGCGCGGCGGGCACCGCCTCGCCGAGCAGTGCGGCCACCGTGGCCATGCCGGCCAGGCGACCCAGGGTGATGCGGTTGGCGGCGCCGAAGCGCGGGTGCGGGTGTGCGCAGCCGGCCAGTCCGCGCCACACCAGCCAGCACCCGACGGCATACACGGCCAGCGCCTTGGCCACGAAATCGGCGCCGAAGCCGCTGGCACCCAGTGCGCCCGCCACCAGCCCGAGCAGCAGTGCGGTGGTTGCCAGCGCGCGGGCGGCGTCGCGGCGCAGGGCCGGGCCATCCAGGATGGCCGAGGGCGGCGGGGGTGCAAGGGAAGGGCGCATGGCAGCTTGCGGTGGTGGGCTCTAAGATGACCGGACAGTCGCGAGGTTCACTGCGAAGTCGTTTTCATGCAATCCCCCCACCCGAATGCCCGCGCCTGCTGGGTGGTCGGCCCGTCTCGGGCCGAGATCCGCCCCGAACCGCTTGCCCCGTTGCGCGAGGGCGAGGTGCGCGTGCGCAGCCTGCACAGCGGCATCAGCCGAGGCACCGAGACGCTGGTCTTCCGCGGCGAGGTGCCGCCGAGCGAAACCGAACGCATGCGCGCACCGTTCCAGGGGGGCGAGTTTCCCGCGCCGGTGAAATACGGTTACGTGAACGTGGGCGTGATCGAGGCCGGGCCGCCGGGGCTGATCGGGCGCACCGTGTTCTGCCTGCACCCGCACCAGACGGTCTATCAGGTGCCTGCGGCCGCCGTGACGCCGCTCCCCGATGGCTTACCGCCGGCGCGCGCGGTGCTGGCAGCCTATCTGGAGACCGCCATCAACGCGATGTGGGACGCGCCGCCGCGTGTGGGCGACCGCGTGAGCGTGGTAGGGGCCGGCCCGCTGGGCCTGTTGGTGGCGTGGCTGGCCGCGCGGGTGCCCGGCTGCCGGGTGCAGGTGGTGGACACGCAGGCCGCACGCGCCGACATCGCGCAGGCGCTGGGTGCCTCGTTCGCCTTGCCGGCGCAGGCCAGCGAGGGTGCCGATCTCGTGGTGCATGCCAGCGGGCAGAGCGCAGGCCTGGCCACGGCACTGCGCCTGGCTGGCTTCGAGGCCACCGTGCTGGAGCTCAGCTGGTACGGCACGCGCCGCGTTGAGGTGCCACTGGGCGAGGGCTTTCATGCGCAGCGGCTCACGCTGCGCAGCTCGCAGGTGGGGCAGGTGGCCGCTGCGCAGCGCGCGCGCTGGAGCCACGGGCAACGTCTGGCCCTGGCGCTGTCGCTGCTTACCGACCCGGCGCTGGATCGCCTCATCACCCACCATGCACCGTTTGAAGACCTGCCGCAGGTGCTGCAGCGCCTGGCCGCTGGCGACACCGAAACCCTGTGCCAGCGCATCGACTACACCACCTGATCATCCCGCCTGATCACCCCACGAAACCCGACCGGAACCGCGCATGTTCTCCCTCACCGTTCGCGACCATTTCATGATTGCCCACAGCTTTCGCGGCGCCGTCTTCGGCCCTGCGCAGGCCCTGCACGGCGCCACTTACGTGGTGGACCTCGAGGTGCGCCGCCCGGCGCTCGACCCCGATGGCCTGGTGGTCGACATCGGCCTGGCCACCCAGGTGCTGCGCGAGGAGCTGGCGCGGCTGAACTACCGCAACCTCGATGAATTGCCCGAGTTCGCCGGCCAGAACACGACCACCGAGTTTCTGGCGCACGCGCTGTTCCAGCGCCTGGCGCAGCGCATCGCCGCCGGCGCGATGGGGCCGCACGCGGTGCCGGGCAGCGCCAGCGGCGGGCTCACGGCGATGCGTGTGTCGCTCAACGAATCGCACGTGGCCTCGGCCGCCTACGAAGCCGCGCTCGGTCGCTGATCCCGCATGGCGGCTGCACCGGCCTGTGTGCTGCTGGTCCCCGGTGACCTGAATACGCCCACGGGCGGCTACGCGTACGACCGGCGCCTGCTCGAAGCGCTGCGCGCATCGGGCTGGGCCGTGTCGGTGTTGCGCATCGACGGGGCATGGCCCTGGCCCGATACAGCCACGCTTGCCGAGGCACAACACCGCTTCGCGCAGCTGCCCGATGGCTGCTGCGTGGTGGCCGATGGCCTGGCGTTCGGCGTGCTGGGCGACGTGGTGGCCGCGCACGCACGGCGCCTGCGCTGGGTGGCGCTGGTGCACCACCCGCTGCACCTGGAGACAGGGCTCGATACGTCGCAGGCGCAGGCCTTGCGCGTGGCCGAGGCCGCGGCGCTGGCGTTTGCCCAGCGGGTGATCGTCACCAGCCCGGCCACGGTGGCCGACGTGCAGGCGCTGGGCGTGCCGCACGAGCGCATCGCGGTGGTGGTGCCCGGCATCGACCCGGTGCATGCGTCAACCGCAGCCGTTGCGCGCGCGGATGACAACGTGCAATTGCTGTGCGTGGCCACCCTCACACCACGCAAGAACCACGCGCTGCTGCTGCGCGCGCTCGCTGCCATGTCCGACCTGCCCTGGGCCCTGCATTGCGTGGGCAGCCCCACGCACGACGCCGCGCTGGCGCAACGCCTGAAGGACAGCACGGCCAGTGGCCCGCTCGCGGGCCGCGTGCACTGGCACGGCGAGCTGCCTGATGAAGCGCTGCACGTACGCTATGCGCAGGCCGACGTTTTCGTGTTGGCCTCACGCCACGAGGGCTACGGCATGGTGATCAACGAAGCGCTGTTGCACGGCCTGCCCATCGTGGCCAGCCGGGCCGGCGCGCTGGCGCAGACCGTGCCCGCACAAGCCGGCTTGCTGGTACCTCCCGACGATGAGGCCGCCTGGCGCGAGGCGCTGACCGCCGTGATCAGCGACGCCGCGTTGCGCGCGCGGCTGGCCACTGGCGCGCGTGTGGCCGCACGCCAGTTGCCCACGTGGGCAGCGCAGGCGACGCGCTTTGCAAATGCCATTGAACCCTTGTGTGGAGATGCCCGATGAGCCGCCGCGAACGCTTCGACGCCGACTGGCTGGCGCTGCGCGAACCTTTCGACACGGCGGCGCGCGAACTCAGCGCCCGCTTGTTGCCAGCGCTGCAGGCACAGCGTCCGGCCAGTGGCCCCTGGCGCGTGATCGACCTGGGCTGCGGCACCGGTGCCAACCTGCGCTGGCTCGCGCCGCACTTGGGCGGGCCGCAAGAGTGGCTGGTGGTGGACCGCGACGCCGCCTTGCTGCGGCGCTGGGCGGGGCAGGCCGGTTTTCAGCGGCTGCCCGGTGGTGTGTTGCAGCGCGATGAGGCGGACGGCCCGGTAAAGGTGCTTCGGCATCGGGCCGATCTGGCCGCCGATCTGGAGCGATTGCCATGGCAATCCGCGCACCTGGTCACCGCCTCGGCCTTGCTCGATCTGGCAGGCAAGGCCTGGCTCCTGCGGCTGGCCGGGCTGGCCAGGGCATCTCGCACGGCGCTGTTGTTCGCCCTGAACGTGGACGGTCGCCACGCCTGGGAACCACGCGATGCCGATGACGCCTTCGTGGCCCGGTGCTTTGCCGCGCACCAGCTCCGCGACAAGGGCCTGGGGCCAGCGCAAGGCCCGCGAGCGGCACACACGCTCGCGAGCGCCCTGCGCGCGACGGGGTGGCGCGTGCGACTGGCGCGCAGCGACTGGTCGATTCACCCCGGTGTTGCCGGCGCCGAGGCCATGCAGCGCGCCATGGCCGAGGGCATGGCGCGAGCGGCGGCCGAGCAATCCCCGGCAGACGCCGCGCGTGTGCGCGCCTGGTGCGAGCGCCGCTTGCAGCAGGTGGCCCACGGCGCCTTGCGCGTCGGGCACGTCGATCTGCTGGCCTTGCCGCCGCGCTGAGTTCGGCGGCCACCGGCCTTACGCGGCATGCGATCGGCTGCGGCGTTCAGGCGCGATGGTTGGTGGCTGCGAGATCCAGATCCCAGAGCATGTCGTCGCCGAGCACCACCATGCGCGCGGGCGGGCGCGGGCAGTCGGCCATCACGTCGTGTGCCGGCACGCGCAGGCCGCGCCGGCCGTTGCCGACCAGCACCGGCGCCACCGACAGGTGCAGGCGCTGCAGGGCACCAGCGGCAAAGAAGTGCGAGACGGTGACGCCGCCGCCCTCCACGAAGAGCACGCGCAGCCCGCGCGTCGCCAGGGCCTGCAGCACACGCGGCACCTGCCAGGCCGGGCGCGTGTGTCCGTCGGCATCAAGACCACCCTGGCGGGTGTCGTTGAAGGGGTCGGGGCCGCTTTCATCGAGCAGACCTTCCACCGCCAGCACCTCGGCCGCGCAAGGCCCCAGGCGCGCATGCGCCCGGGCCGCGTGCCGTTCATCGCACACCCACAGCGTTGGCGCCTGGCCGTCGTGCAGGGCGCGAGCCCGGCCATCCAGGCGCGCTGCCGGGTCAAGCAGCACACGCACCGGGTGCGGGCCACTCACGCGCCGCGTGGTGAGTTGCGGGTTGTCGATCGCCACCGTGCCGGCGCCCACCAGCACCGCGTCGCACAGCGCGCGCAGGCGGTGCAGGTGCACCAGGCTGTGCGCGCCGTTCACATAGTAGGAGTCCCCCGTGGCGGTGGCCACGAAGCCGTCCAGGCTCTGGCCCATCTGTGCCACCACCCAGGGGCGCGCCTCGCCCGCGGCGCGCGCGTCAAGCAGCGGCTTGTAGAGGTCGAACAGCGCAGCACTTCGCGCGCTCACGGGGCCCTGGACGCACCAGCCGGCAGCGGGGCGGCGCCCAAGGGCAGCGTGGCGGCCCCTGGGCTGGGGCAGCTGGCCCGCGCGCACAGCCAGCATCTGCGCCCAAAGGTCGTGCCAGTCGGCGGGCACGTCGGCCAGCGAGTGCTCGGCGGCTTCGGTGGGGCGCGGGTCGCGCAGGGGCTCGGCGGAGTGGTGCATTGCGGTTCATCATCGCATCGCGACGGGCGATTGCCGTGCAATAACCCGCAAGACCCCGCACATCCCTGCGGCGTATTCGCGTCACCAACGCGGCGTGTAGTAGGGGTCGTCGGCGGCGCCACCCGGCGACGGCTGCGATCCGCTTGAGGGCCAGCCCAGCGCTGCGACCATGGCGAGCAGCGCAAGAAAGGCCGCCAGCAGCGGGAGGAGCGAGACCGCCGTGATGCGCGGGCCGCTCTCGCGCTGTACCCAGGCCCACAACAGGGTCACGCCGGCGCTGGCGGCCACCATGAGCGCAAGCTGGGCCAACAGCAATGAGCCGCTCACCACCGCGAAGACCGCCAGGCCCGCCAGCAGTGCAAGCAGCACCGGCAGGGCCAGCGCCCCTCGCAGTGCGCCAGCGGCAGCGCGGCCAGCAGGTGCCACACGGCTGCCCGCAAACACCTGCGCGGCCACGGCGGCGAACAGGCCAAGCAACACGATCCACGGCAGCTTCTGCGCCTGAGCGGCGGCCGGCCAGGCGAAGCCTGGCCACCACAGCATCGCCAGCACGAGACCCAACGACGGGCCGAAGGCGCCCCACGAGCGGTTTTGGCCGCCCAGCGCCCGGTGCAAGGCCAGCGTGCACAACCCGCCCAGCAATGCCGGCAGTAACAGGCTTTGGAACGCGGGGTGATGAAGGAAGGGCCAGGGCATGGTGGGCACGATGTCGGTGCAGGCAAGCATCATCGCACCGACACTGCGTACATGGCGCATTGGTGGCGCATTCCGGCGGCCGCCTGCTTGCATTACGCTAACCACCCCTACCGGTATTTCAAGCCGCCATCGTGTACCTCCCGCCCCAGTTCGCCAGCCAGGACCCTGCCATCGCCCGCGAGCTCATGCGCGCCCACCCGTTCGCGCAGCTGATCTCCACCGACGACACCGGCTTTCCTTTTGTCACGCCACTGCCGCTGCATCTGGTGGAGGAAGAAGGCGGCCTCACGCTGCTGGGCCACGTCGCGCGGCCCAACCCGCAGGCCACACAATTGCGGGCTCGCCCGCAGGCGCTGGTGGTGTTTCAGGGGCCGCACGCATACCTCACGCCGCGCGTGTATCCCGATCTGGCCCGCGTGCCGACCTGGAACTACCTGATGGTGCAGGCGCGCGTCGAGGTGCGTTTCGTGGAGGCGTTCGACGACAAGGATCGCCTGCTCAAACACCTGATCCACGACCACGACCCGGCGTATGACGCCCAGTGGCGCGCGCTGCCCGAGGACTACCAGCACAAGATGATGCAGGGCATTCACGCCTTCGAGCTGCGGGTGCTGGACCTCCAATGCAAGCTCAAACTCAACCAGCACCGGCCTGAATCGCACGCCGCACTGCTGGCTGCTTACGAGCGCGGCAACCCGAACGAACAGGCCTTGGCGGGCTGGATGCGCCGCCTGGGCCTGAGCGGGCAGCCACGCGCATGAAACGCCGCGCATTGCTGCTGGGCGGCGCGCTGGCCGCGGCGCTGGCGCGGGCGCAGGTACATACCCCGGCGCAGCCGCCAGGCGTCGCGCTGGCGCCGACTCGCTGGCGCGCCGAGATCGAGGCGCTGCTCGATGCCGACCGCCGCAGTGCGCCGCCCCTGGGCGCAGTGCTGTTCGTGGGCAGTTCGACGATTCGCCTCTGGAAGGGCCTGGAGCAGGATTTCGCCGCGCAGGCGCCCGTGGTGCTGCGCCGCGGCCTTGGCGGCTCGCGGCTGTCCGAGTGGCCCGAGTTCGTGCCCTGGCTGGTGACACGCTACGTACCGAAACAGGTGATCGTGTACGCGGGTGAGAACGACATCGCCGAGGGCGCACAGCCCGCCGAGGTACTGGCCGCGTTCGTGCGGTTCGTGCAGGCGGTGCAGGCCGAACGGCCGGGCACGCCGATCGCCTTCGTGTCCATCAAGCCGAGCCCGCTGCGCGCGGCGCAAGCCGCCACGATGCGCGAGGCCAACCTGCTGGTACAGACCTGGGTGCTGGCGCAGGACGGGTTGGACTACATCGACGTGCACACCCCGATGCTGGACAACGACGGCCGCGCGCGACCAGAACTCTTCGTGCGTGACCGCCTGCACCTCAGCCCCGAGGGTTACGCACTGTGGCGGCAGGTGATCTCAGCGCACCTGAAGCCCTGAGCGCCAGCGCCAGGCGCCTGCGTCGCGTGCCTGCGAGATCAGCGCAACGCCGAACAGGCCGGCAAAGGCAGCAGCCAGCAAAGTGACATCGGTGCTCCAGGGGCGCAGCACCTCCACCGAGCCGAAGAAAGCCAGCGTGAAAAGTGCAATGACGATGTGCGCACAGAACACCGGCAGCGACTGGCGGCCCAGCAGTTCCAGCGGCAGGGGCCGGGGGAGGGCGTGCCACAGCGGTGTGCTGGCCAGCAGCAGGGTCACCAGCGCTGCCAGGTTGAGCAGGCGCAATGGGCCCAGCGACCACTTGTCGAACAGCGCGGCCACGGTGGGCACACCGGGCATCGGGTCCTGGCCCACCATGTGGCGCCACACCAGCGTCGTCAGCACCAGGGCCAGCGCAGGTAGCCACAGCCACCAGCGCGGGCTGGGCCAGGGCGCGCGTCGCGCCCCCAGCCACAGGCCCACCACCCACAACAATTGCCAGGCGAACAGGTGGAAGGCGCCCATGTCCTTGTAGGGAACGGGCCAGCCCAGGCTTTGTGCACCACCATGGAGCCATGCGCCCAGCCCCCACTGCTCGGCCAGCCAGAGCAGCACGCTCATGCACAAGAGTCCGCGCCAGCCGTGGCGCTGGCCGTGGGCGATGAGCCACGGCGAGACCAGCATCAGCACGATGTACAGCGGCAGCACATCCAGCAGCGGCGGGTTGTAGAGCAGCGCGAAGGCCGCAGGCACCGCGCTGCTTCGGTCGACAAAGAAGTATTCGAGCAGGCCCGTGACGCCACCCTGGTGCCGCACCACACCCAGCCAGGCGATCAGCGTGAATGCGAGCAGCAGCAGGGCCGCATGGCACAGATAGAGCGTGCCCGCGCGCCGCCACAGGCCCTTGCGCAGGGCTGCAAACCCCTGGCGCTCGGCGCGCGCGCCATACACCCGCCCGGCCAGCACGGCAGAGATCAGCACGAAGCCCTCGGCCGCCGACACGAAGCCGAACGGCTGGCTGAGCGCCGGCGAAAAGCCGGTGGGCATGTGGGTGAGCGTCATCAGCACCAGCATGAGCCCGCGCAGCGCGTCGAGCTCCCACTGGCGGCCGCCGTGGGGAAGGGTGTGCATGGAGGGGTGAAAACCGAGGGTTTTCCAGAACAACCCGGCATCATGCCAGACGCGGCATGCCCCGATCCGGCGCTCACCTACACTCGCCCGCATGCCCTTGCCCGATGACTCCGCGTTCATGCGACTCGCCCTGGACGAGGCGCGCGCCGCAGCCGCAGCGGGCGAGGTGCCGGTGGGCGCGGTGGTGGTGAAGGACGGTGTTGTCATCGGCACCGGCCGCAATGCACCCATTGCCCACGACGACCCCACGGCACACGCCGAGATGACAGCGCTGCGCGCCGCTGCCCAGCGCCTGGGCAATTACCGGCTCGACGGCTGCACCCTCTATGTGACGCTGGAGCCCTGTGCCATGTGCAGCGGCGCGATGCTGCATGCGCGGCTGGCGCGTGTGGTCTATGGCGCGCCGGACCCCAAGACCGGTGCCGCGGGCTCGGTGGTGAACCTGTTCGCCGATGCGCGCCTGAACCACCAGACCGCGGTCGATGGGGGCGTGTTGGCGGACGAGGGCGGCACCTTGCTGCGCACTTTCTTCCATGAGCGACGCATGAACGGCAACCCGCACCCGCTGCGCGACGACGCGCTGCGCACCCCCGACAGCGCCTTCGCGGGTCTGCCCGGCTACCCCTGGGCGCCGCACTACCTGAGCGACCTGCCGGCCCTCGCAGGTTGGCGCCTGCACCACCTGGACGAAGGCCCGCCCGATGCGCCGCGGACCTGGCTCTGCCTGCACGGCAACCCGGCGTGGAGCTATCTCTATCGCCGCATGATTCCGGTGTTCCTGGCGGCGGGTGATCGCGTGGTCGCGCCCGATCTGATCGGCTTCGGCAAGAGCGACAAACCCAAGAAGGACAACCAGCACACGTTCACCTGGCACCGCCAGGTGCTGCTCGAGTTCGTCGAGCGGCTGGACCTGCGCAATGTGGTGCTGGTGGTGCAGGACTGGGGCGGTCTGCTCGGCTTGACATTGCCCATGGCCGCCCCCGGGCGTTACCGCGGCTTGCTCGTGATGAACACCACCCTGGGCACGGGCGACGTGCCGTTGTCGCCCGGCTTCCTGGCCTGGCGCGAGATGTGCGCGAGCAAGCCCGAATTCGATGTCGGGCGCCTGTTCGCCCGAGGCAACCCGCAGATGAGCGAGGCCGAGTGCGCCGCTTACAACGCGCCGTTCCCCGACCGTGGCCACCGCGCCGCGCTGCGCGCCTTCCCGCCCATGGTGCCCGAGCACCCCGACAGCGACGGCGCGGCCGTGAGCCGCCAGGCGCGTGATTTCTGGCGCGAGCGCTGGCAGGGCGAGAGCCTCATGGCCATCGGCCAGCAGGACCCGGTGCTTGGCGAGCCCGTGATGCGCTCGCTGCGCGATCAGATCCGGGGTTGCCCCGAACCACTGCTGCTGCCGCAGGCCGGCCACTTCGTTCAGGAGCACGGCGAGTCGATTGCCCAGGCTGCCGTCAACCACTTTTCCCGCTGACCCGCGTTTTCCATGAGCCATATCTACATCTACTCCCCCTCGAGCGCGGTGCGCGACAAGGCAGCCTTTCGCCGTGGCGTGAAGCGGCTGAAGGCGCTTGGCCACGAGGTCGAGATCGACGAGGCCGCGCTGGCCAGCCACCTGCGCTTTGCGGGCGACGACGACACCCGCGTGGCCGCCATCGGCCGGGCTGCGGCCAGCGGGGCCGACGTGGCGCTGATCTCGCGCGGTGGCTACGGGCTCACGCGCATCCTGCCGGCGCTGCCTTACAAGGCGCTCGCCAAGGCGATCGAGAAGGGGACGCGCTTCGTGGGCCTGAGCGACTTCACCGCGCTGCAACTGGGGCTGCTGGCCAAAACCGGCGCCACCAGCTGGGCCGGCCCTGCGCTGGGGGAAGACTTCGGCCCCGAGGCCGAGCCTGACGAGATCATGCTGGCCTGCTTTGACGATCTCGTCAGTGGGTCGGCCGAGGGCACGGGCTGGACGCTGCCCGCCGCCGACGCCCGTGCGCACGAGGCCAAGCCGAAGCGCCATGTGCACGACGCGCTGCTGTGGGGTGGCAACCTCAACGTGCTGTGCGCGCTGGTGGGCACGCCCTGGCTGCCGGCGGTGAAAGGCGGGGTGCTGTTCCTGGAAGACGTCAACGAGCACCCTTACCGCATCGAGCGCCAGCTCACGCAATTGTTGCGCTCGGGCATCGTGGATGCGCAAAAAGCGGTGCTGCTGGGCTCGTTCAACCGGTTCAAGTTGGTGCCGGGCCACGACCGCGGTTACGGGCTCAAGACCGTGGTCGACTGGTTGCGCTCACAGACAAAAACGCCGGTCTACACCGGCCTGCCGTTCGGTCACGTGCCGACCAAGGTGCTGCTGCCGGTGGGCCGGCGGGTGGAACTGCTGGTGGAGGGGCGCCAGGCGCTCATGGTGTGGGGTCATGAACCCCACGAGCAACCCGATCGCTGAAGGATCAGGCCCGGCGAATGCGCGAAGCGTCGATCAGGGCCTTGGGAATCAGGCCCTGAAACACGGGGGACAGGCCCTGGACCCGGTGCACCGCCAACGCTTCGCCGTGGATCTGGCTCAGCACCGCCACGAGCTCGGCGCGCGCATACCAGAGGCTGTGCGCGTCGTGCATGAACTTCAGGCGTCGCTTGAGTGCCGGATTGCGCTGGGCACCGTCTTCGCCCAGCACCTCGAGCATGGCGCGGCGCACCGGCTCCAGCACGTCTTCCTCGTCGGCGCGCATGTGCGGGCCGATCAGCGCGGAGATGCTGTTTCGAAGACTGGGCTTGAACCAACGCATGGGGTGCAAAGATGGGGGATGCGTCACAAGGGGAAGCGCAGGATACGGTTTGGTGCATGTCGATGCAATGACGCAAGCCCTGATACAAGAAAAAAACAACAGGCAAATCATGCGCTTAGTGCTCATCCTTGAGGCGAAGTCTCACAAAGCTAATACCTTTGCACTCTGTTGGCATGCGTTCATGTGTGCCCTGGGCGACACACGGTGGCCGCGTGTCGTTGCAGCGTGGGGGCTCAGCGGCCGATAAAACAGGCGTGCAAGAGCTGCATGCTGTAATCGATCGGCAACCGCTTTCACCATGCCCGACCTCACGATCGCTTTCGTAGACCTGACCGGCAGCACCTCGGTGTTCGAGACCCTGGGGAACGACCGCGCCACCAAGGCGGTGACCAAGCTCACCCAGTGGATCGGCGCGCGCGGGCAGGCCCACGGCGGCACCGTCGTCAAGATGCTGGGTGACGGCGTGCTGATGGCGTTCGGCAACAACCGTGCCTGCGTGGAGGCCATGGTCCAGATCCAGCAGGAGCACGCCAAGCGCGTGCAGCAATGGCCGCCACACCTGAAACTGCTCATGCAGGTGGGCCTGGCGCGAGGCCCGGTGGTCTGGGTCGATGGCGACTGCTTTGGCGATGCGGTGAACCTGGCGTCGCGCCTCAGCGATCTGGCGGGCCCCGAGCAGATCTTTGCCACCGACACGGTGGTCCAGGCGCTTGAACCCAAGGCGGGCGTGCGCAGCCGCAGCCTGGGGCCCATGCGCATCAAGGGCAAGGCGGACCCGTGCGAGGTGTTCCGTATCGAATGGCAACTGGACATGCAGTCCGAGTTCCTCACCATGCCGGCGGATCTGCACGCGATCACGCCCAAGGAGGATGCCGATTTCGCCGGCATCGAACTCGCCTGGCTTGACGCGACGCGCACCTTCGCCACCGACGACCTGCCGGTGCGCATCGGGCGCGTACCGGAAGCGGGGTTTGTGGTGACGGACCCGCGCGTCTCACGCATGCACGCCACCATCGAACTGCGCGCCGGCAACTACGTGCTCGAAGACGTGAGCAGCTACGGTACCTGGGTGCGCTTTGCCGGTAGCGACGCCGTGGTGGCCTTGCGCCGCCAGGAAGTGATGCTCACCGGCGACGGCGAAATCGCCCTGGGCGCGCCATTCTCCGACTTCAGTGCGCCCATGGTGAGCTTCAAGCTCGTCAACGGCAGCATGGTGCTGGGCCGCAAGCCGGCCGCGGCCTGAGCGGCACGCTGCACGCTGCACGCTGCTTTCGCGACAGCGTTCCTCACGCGCCTGCCTTCAAGCAACGTATCCTCGCGGGCTGCTGCAAGCCCGGGAGAGACACGCATGCGCTGGATTCGACGATTGCTGGCCGCCATCGGCCTGCTGCTGGTACTGGCCGCTGCCCTGGCGTTCTGGTACGCGCGCCAGACGCTGCCCGTGATGGACGGCCGGCTGCAACTGAGCGGCCTGTCCGCGCCGGTGCAGGTGCGGCGCGACGCGAGCGACGTGACGCACATCCAGGCTGCGCGCGCCAGCGACGCCTGGATGGCGCTGGGTTACGTGCACGCCCAGGAGCGCGGCTGGCAACTGGCCTTCAACCGTGCGGTGATGCGCGGCGCGCTGTCCGAGTTTCTCGGGCCGGCCACGCTGGAGACCGACAAACTCATGCGCACATTGGGCATCCGCCTGGCCGCGCAGCGCCAGTTGGCCGTGTTGCCGGCCGGTGCCCGCGCTGCGATGGAGGCCTACGCCGCTGGGATCAACGCCTTCTTTGCCACCAGCGAACAAGCGCGCACCCCCGAATTCCTGCTGCTTGGCGTAAACCCGCGCGAAGAGGCTGCCCAGGGCACGTGGTGGGACGCCGCCGACTCGGTGGGCTGGTCGATCATGATGGCGCTGGACCTGGGCGGCAACTGGGGCAACGAGTTCGCGCGGCTGTCTGCCCTGCAGGTGCTCGACACCGACGCGCTGTGGGAGCTGTTCCCTCCGTACCCCGGCGAGCAAAGGGCGGCCACGGCCGATCTGGCGCGCCTGTACCGCGACCTGGGTGTGTACCGCAACGGCGCACAGAAGACGTCGCAGGCCCCGGGCTTGCGCCCGCTTGATCCCGCGGACGACCTGCGCACCCGCATCGCGCAAGACCTGCGCACCTGGACCGACACCTTCGGCCACGCCGAGGGCAAGGGTTCGAACAACTGGGTGGTGGCCGGCTCGCGCACCGCCAGCGGCAAGCCGCTGCTGGCCAACGATCCGCACCTGGGCCTGAGCGCCCCGGCGATCTGGTACTTCGCTCGCCTGCAGGCACCCGACGCGCCGGGCCAGGAGGGCATGGACGTGATCGGCGCCACCCTGCCGGGCACACCTTTCGTGGTGCTGGGGCGTACCGCCAACGCGGCCTGGGGTTTCACCAACACCGGGCCGGATGTGCAGGACCTCTTTCTGGAACAGATCAACCCGGCCAACGCGAGCGAGTACCGCGTACCATCGGCAGACGGACAACCCGCGTGGCAGCCCTTTGCCGTGCGTGTCGAGACGATCAAGGTCAAGGGGCAACCGGACGTCACCCACCTGGTGCGCCACACGCGCCACGGGCCCGTGCTTAGCGACGCACAGGCCTCGCACGGCCAGGTCATCGACACCAGCCGCTTCGTGCTCTCACTGCGCTGGAGCGCGCTGGAGGCTGACGACGGCAACGTCGCGGCCACCATCGCCGCCAACCGCGCGCAGTCGGTGGATGAACTCATTACCGCGTTTGCCGACTTCCACGCGCCCATGCAGAACGTGGTGATGGCGGACCGCAGCGGGCGCATCGCCTACAAGGCGGCCGGGCGCGTGCCGGTGCGCGCTGCGGACAACGACATCCGGGGTGTGGCGCCGTCGCCGGGCTGGGAGGCGCGCTACGACTGGACCGGTTGGCTGCCCTACGAGCAAACGCCGCAGGACGACGGTGCGCGCGGCTGGATCGCCACCGCCAACCAGCGCATCCACGCGGCCGACTACCCGCACTTCCTCACGCAGGACTGGGCACCGCCGTACCGCCAGCAGCGCATCGAACAACTGCTGGAGCAGACGCCGAAACACGACATGGCCAGCATGCGCGCCATGCAGGGCGACCTGCACGGCGCGGCCATGCTGCGCCTGCTCCCGCACCTGCAGAAAGCGCGCAGCGATCATCCGTTGGCCGCCGCGGCGCTGCAGACGCTGCAGGGCTTCGACGGGCAGTTGCGTGCTGACAGCGCGGCCCCGCTGGTCTACAGCGCCTGGATCGATGAATTCACGCGTGGCGTGATCGGTGGGCGCCTTGGCCAGGCGCGCTTCGAGGGCATGTACGGCAAGCGTTTGTTCCGCAACGCGGTCGAGAACATCCTCGAGACGGACAACAAGGCCTGGTGTGGCGACGCGGGCTGCGCGCCCGCCAGCGGGGCCGCGCTCACGCGCGCGCTGGAGCGGCTGCAAGCCGTGCACGGGCAGGAGGTGTCGGCCTGGCGCTGGGGCGACGCCCACCCGGCGATCTCGGTGCACCGCCCGATGTCCAACGTGAAGCCGCTGGCGAAGTTCTTCGAGGTGCGCGTGCCCACCGGCGGTGACCCGTTCACCCTGAACGTGGGCCAGTACCACCTGGACAAGGCCGACGCCCCGTACGCCAACCGCCACGCGGCCAGCCTGCGCGCGCTCTACGACCTGGCCAACCTTGACCGCTCGGTCTACATCTACCAGACGGGGCAGAGCGGCAACGTGTTCTCCAGCCGCTACCGCGACATGAGCCCCGAATGGGCCGCCAATCAGGGCCGCTTGCTCAGCCTGAACCCGGGCGCGTGGACCCACACGCTCGAACTTCAGCCGTGACCGGGCCATGGCACCGAGGAACCGGCTCTGCCGGGCCTCAGGTGCCGCCCCCAGCAGGGGGATCGCGCGAAGCGCGGCGGGGGGGTTACTTGAGATTCCCCTTGAGGAACTGCGCGAGGCGCTCGCTCTTCGGGCGGGCGAGCACCTCGGCGGGCACGCCTTGCTCCTCGATGCAGCCCTTGTGCAGGAAGATCAGGTGCGAGGACACCTCGCGGGCGAAGCCCATCTCGTGCGTGACCACCACCATGGTGCGGCCTTCCTCGGCCAGCAGCTTCATCACGCGCAGCACCTCGCCCACGAGTTCGGGGTCGAGCGCCGAGGTGGGCTCATCGAACAGCATCACGGCCGGCTCCACCGCGAGCGCGCGCGCAATCGCCACGCGCTGCTGCTGGCCGCCGCTCATGTGCGCGGGGTAGCGGTCTTCCACACCTTGCAGGCCCACGCGCTCGAGGTACTTGCGTGCCGTCTGAACGGCCTGATCGCGCGGCACACCCAGCACGTGCACCGGTGCTTCGATGATGTTTTGCAGCACCGTCATGTGGGCCCACAGATTGAAGTGCTGGAACACCATGGCCAGGCGTGTGCGCAGCCGCTGCAGCTGAGCCGCGTCCACTGCCTGAAGCTCGCCGTGCTTGTCGGCCTTGAGCCGCAATTCCTCGCCGCCGAGCACGATGCGCCCGGCATTGGGCTTCTCGAGCAGGTTGATGCAGCGCAAAAGCGTGCTCTTGCCCGAGCCCGAGCTGCCGATCAGGCTGATCACATCGCCCGCGCGCGCCTCCAGCGAGACGCCTTTGAGCACTTCGTTCTGCCCGAAGCGTTTGTGAATGTCGTGCACCGACAGCAATGCCGTGGCGTTCGATGCAGCGGAGGGCGAAGGCGTGGCGTTCATGGAATGGGGCTTCAGGCACCAAGCAACGGGCCGGTGCGAAAGGGTTTGGCGCCGGCGATCTTGCCGATCTCGCCACCAGCGACGCAGTAACGTTCACCCACGCTGGCATAGAGGACACCGGCCACACCGGCACACACGCGGTGCACGCGCGAGGCGCCAGGTGCGGTGGGGTCGATCACCTCGGCCACAAGATCGCCGACGGCCAGCGTGTCGCCCGGGCGGGCACGAAAGACCACCACGCCCGGCACGGGGCTGTGCAGTGTTTCGGAGCCTGCCAGCGGCGTCGGCTGGCAACTCGGCGCGGGAATGGTCGGCGCGGCACCATCAAGCACCCGCAGGTGGGCGAGGTAGGCGAGGATGGCCGCGGCATCGCGCGCGGCGTGTTCGTGTGCCACGTCGGCCTCGCCGCGGAACTCCAGCGTGGTGCTGGCACAAGCCTGGGGCAGGGGATGGGCAACGCCCGCGGCCTTCAGCCGCTCGGCCAGTTGCCACCAGAGGCCCGAGAGGCATTCGTCGAACGGGCCACCGCCGGAATCGCGTGCCAGCAGCACGGCCTTGCAGCCCAGCAGCCAGGCCAGCGGCGCCAGCGGCGGCCAGCAGGCTTCTTCGGCGTACAAGTGCAGCGTGGCCTCCCAGTCGCAGTGCATGTCGAGCACCACGTCCGCATCGTGTGCCAGCAGCAGCAATTGCCGGCGCAGGCTTTCCAGTTCGGTGCGGGGTGACCAGGCCTGCAGCCACGCGGTGACCGTGTTGCGCACCAGCGCCACGTTGGCCGCACCGTCGGGCCCCAGCCGCTCGCGGATCTGCTCGAACACCGCTTGGGCCAGATCGGGGTAGTGGCGGTTGAAGTTCTCGGACGTGCCGAACTCGAAGCGGCCCATGGCCTTGTGATCGAGCCGTTGCGCCAGACCGATGGGGTTGGCCGCCGGCACCAGGACCACATGCCCCCGCAGGCGACCCTCGCGTTCGGCTTGCTCCAGCGCAGGCCGCAGATGATGGGCCACCAGCATGCCGGGCAACTCCTCGGCGTGCAGGCTGGCCTGCAGATAGACCTTCGGCCGTGCCGAAGGGTCCCCGTAGTGGAACGACACCAGCGTCTTCTGGTGACCCAGACTGGGACTCAGCAAGGGATGCTCTGTGCGGACCATGAGACGGCCTTCAGTGCGTGCGCGGCGCCAGGTGCGCCAGCAGACGGCGCTCGCCCAGCTTGAACAGGCCCACCAGGCTGAACGTGATGGTGAGGTAGATGCCTGCCGCGAAGATGTAGGCCTCGAACGGCAGGTAGAAATCGGAGTAGATGCGGCTGGCCGCCGCCGTGATGTCGAGCATTGCGGGCACAGCGCTGGCCAGGCTGGTGCTGTGCAGCATCATGACCACCTCGTTGCTGTAGGCGGGCAGGGTGCGGCGAATCGCGCTGGGCAGCACGATGCGCCGCAAGGCGAGCCATCGGCCCATCCCCATGGCCTGGGCGGCTTCGATCTCGCCGGCGGACGTCTCGCGGATCGATCCCGCCAGCATCTCGGCCGTGTAGGCCGCGGTGTTCAGTGAGAAAGCCAGCAGGATGCAGAAGAACGCGTCCTTGAACCAGGTCCAGGGCCAGACCTCGTCCCAGCGCGACTGGATCCATTCGAGCTGGGCCAGGCCGTAGTAGATGAGATAGACCTGGATCAGCAAGGGCGTGCCGCGGATCACGTAGGTATACGCGCCCACCAGCCAACGCACCGGGCGCGGGCCCTGTGTGAGCGCGATGGCAAACACCAGGGCCAGCAAGGCGCCGATCGCCAGCGAGGACAGCAGCAGGCCCAGCGTGGTGAGCGCGCCCTGGGCGTACATCGCCAGGTGTTGCGGTTGAAAGATGATGTCCCAGCGCATGCGCGTCGCGCCTCAGACCGTGCTGCGTTTGACGCCCAGGCTGAAGCGCCGGTCGACCCAGCGCAGCGCCCACAGCGACACCGAGGTGTAGACGAGGAACAGCGCGGCCGCAAAGAGGAAGAAGGTGAACGGCTCGCGCGTGGCCGAACTGGCCTGCTTGGCCAGATAGGTCATCTCGTGCAGGCCGATCAGGCTCACCAGCGCCGTGGTCTTGATCAGCACCAGCCAGTTGTTGGTGAAGCCCGGGATTGCGTAGCGCACCATCTGCGGCAACGTGATGCGCAGGAACGTGCGCAAGCGACCCATGCCGAAGGCCCAGGCCGCCTCCATCTGCCCGCGGGGAATCGCCAGGATGGCGCCTCGGAAGGTCTCCGTCATGTAGGCGCCGTAGATGAAGCCGATCGTGAGCACACCGGCGAGAAACGGGTTGATGTCCACACTGCGGCGGCTGCCGAACGCTTCGAGCAAGTGGTTCAGGCCGATGGTGCCGCCGTAGAAGATGAGCAGCATCAGCACCAGTTCGGGCACGCCGCGCACCACGGTGGTGTAGACGGTGGCCAGCATCACAAGCGGCGGGCGGCCCGAAAGCTTGGCCGCCGCGCCCGCGAGCCCGAGCACGATGGCCACCACGAGGGAGGCCAGCGAGACGCCCACCGTGAGGAGGGCGCCTTGCAGGATCAGCAGGTAGTAGCCAGACAAACCGCGCTCGGCTTACTTGCCGTAGACGTCGAAGTCGAAGTACTTCTTGCTGACGGTTTCGTAAACGCCGTTGCTGCGGATCGCCTTGATGGCGGCGTTGAGCGAATCCTTGAGCTCGGTCTCGCCTTTGCGCAGCGCCACGCCGACGCCGTTGCCGAAGTACTTCGGCTCGTCAAGCGCGGGGCCCACCAGGATGTAGTCCTTGCCTTCGGGTTTGCTCAGGAAGCCCCCGGTGACTTCCACCTGGTCGGCCACGGTGCCGTCCAGACGGCCGGACTTGATGTCGAGATAGACCTGATCTTGCGCCTCGTAGGGCACGACATTCACGCCCGCGGGCTTGAGTTCACCCATGGCGTACTTCTCTTGCGTGCTGCCCTTGAGCACGCCGATCTTTTTGCCCTTGAGGGACGCCGGATCGGTGAACGCGGTGCCGTTCTTGACGACGATGCGGCTCGGCGTGTTGTAGTACTTGTCCGTGAAGTCGACGACCTGCAGGCGCTCCTCGGTGATCGACATCGAGCTGATGATCACGTCGTACTTCTTGGCTTGCAGGCCGGGAATCATGCTGTCCCAGACCTGTTCGACGTAGACGCACTTGCGCTTGATCTCGTTGCACAGGGCTTCGGCGATGTCGACGTCGAAACCAGTTGGCTTGCCGTCCGGGGTCTTGAAGGTGAACGGCTCGTAGGCCGGGTCGATGGCGACCTTGAGTTCGGGCAGCTCGGGCGCCGGGGCCGGCGCGGGCGCTGCGGTCGGCGCCGGTGCGGGCGCCGCCGGAGCGGCTTCTTCCTTCTTGCCGCAGGCTGCCAGGGTGGCGACGGCGATCAGGGTGGCGGTCAGGATGACGTGCTTCATGACGATGGTCCGTAAGTGGTGCGGTTTGCACCGGTGTGTGAGAGCAGGCGATTGTAGGTCTGGGGCAGATGCCATCCTGTGGCCACAGGCTGGTGTTTCCACCGAGCATGCGCGGGCAGAAGTGGCACCGTTGCCCATGCACGTCTAGACAACTAAAGTTGTTAGCGCCTACATCCACTTGATGGCGTGTTTTTCAGAGTGGAAGGCATGCCAACAGTGGGGACATTTGTTGCCACTTTCTCAATCAAAGTTGTAAACCGCTGAACTTGGAAAGTGAACCGCCCCGGGATTTGAGGAGGCTCTTTTCTCTGAGAGGATTGAGCCATGAACAAGAAGTCGAACAAGTTCTCACCCGAAGTGCGCGAGCGCGCCGTGCGCATGGTGCAGGAGCACCGGGGCGAGTACCCCTCTCTGTGGGCGGCCATTGAATCGATCGCGGCCAAGATCGGCTGCGTGCCCCAGACCCTCAACGAATGGGTCAAACGCGCCGAGATCGACTCGGGTGCGCGCGAGGGCATCTTGGCTACCAAGTCTGGGGCGAAGGTTCACATCAATTTTCACAATGCCGAGTACTCAGCCGAATGGTTGAAATCCCGACGAGACATGTTCCGCGATTACGTCGATGCGTACCTCGAGGATGACTACGACGCAAGATTCGTCACCGTCTCCTATCGAGGTCAAATAGTCGGAAGCCTGCGCGTATCGCCTCCGTGGCATCAGTCGCCCCACACCCTCTACATGCGCAGCGCGATCACAGGGTTGGCCAAAAAGAAGCTCATCTATCTTTCGAGCTTGGATGACCCCATTGTTCAGCTCTGTGAGCTGGCAGAACGGGAGCCGGGTGGGAAGATGGACGCTCTCGATCCAGGCGCGCAACGCCTCAAGGTCGTTCGTGGCTCGGTAGGCGTTCTCGCCGTTCGACCTGTAGGTGCCGTTCACACCCGAGAGCGATGCTGCTTCGTCGTAAGCGGGTGGCAAACCCATCTTGAATGACCTGGTCGGTCTGAGCAAGATCGT
>VFQO010000948.1_pt1 | contig 26183 bp, 28 predicted proteins | sample 3512331 | NCBI WGS metagenome assembly VFQO01 (sample SAMN10412371, study PRJNA504923) | tailings metagenome | isolation source: Replicate 3 from Balatoc abandoned mine | place: Philippines: Itogon, Benguet | collected 2017-08-28 | reverse complement strand
AACGAGTTATCTTCATTCAACAAGCTTATCATTTAAGCTTATCTACTACAGCCCCTTTTATTATCATTATCACCGTCTACTGCATACAGCATAAAGGTCGTGGGCATAAATTGCATGTTGCCGAATGCGCCTGCCCATGAACCGGTAAATGCGTCTGCACTGGCGTGACCATAGTCAATCATGCGCATGGCATCCAGCAGCTGCGCTCGAAAAAACTCACTGCGTCTGCCGTCGTATGCCAGCGTTGCCAAAGACGACAACACATCCAGTTTACCCAAACTATGGCCATACTGGGTTTCCATTCCCCAAAAAGCAACCAGCATATACTTGGACACGCCATACTGCGCCTCTATGCGATCAAGCAGCGCTGCGTGCTCCGCCAGTAGCTGCTGGCCTTTTTGCACTTTCTGCGTATCCACCCGCCTTTTATAGTATTCAAGAAATGGACTGACAAATTCTGGCTGTGACTTATCCAGCTTGACGACTTCAGGCAAAAACTCGATTTGTTCGATTGCATTTTTCGCCGTTGCATCAGAGATGCCGGCCTCTCTAGCCTCCACGTGCAATTCCTGTAGCCACGCAGAAAACTCGTCCTGTGCATGTACCAATTGCCAGCTAAACAGCAGCAGCCATGCACTGAGTTTAAGTATCCGCTTCATTTTTAATCACGCATCATTTCATTTAACAGAGCCTGATAGCCGACTCGATAATCAGGATACTGCAATTTAAAACCGGTTTCCAGCAGGCGCTGATTATGCAAACGCTTACCGCCAGAAACCGCAAGCTGTTCAGGTTGAGCGCAATGCAAGCGCTCCGCAATCCAGCTCAGCACAGTGTATTGCGGTACTGGACAACTATCGGTCACGATATAACAGTCATCAATCGCCTCTCCGGCTAACACACGTCTAGTCAGAAACACCATAAATGCCGCGGCATCATCGCGATGAATGCGATTGCTCCAGCTATTTTGCCTAGGCCAGGCGGTTGCAGATTTGGCCAGATTAATCATACGCAGACGGCCTGGCCCATAAATACCAGACAACCTCAGCACGGTCGCCTTGCAAGGCAATTGACGTAAAAGCTGTTCAGCCTCTAGCAAACGTTCACCGCCAAAATCAGATGGTATTGCTGATACGGACTCGTCCAGCAAGTCTTGAGTATCTTGCCCATAGACACGCGTGCTTGATACAAAAAATACATGCTGCAAGTTTTTATTCTGCCGTTGAGTAGCGAGTACATTACGCAACCCGTCTACATAAGCGGCCTTATACTCTGCGTCACTCTGACCGCCTGCCGCAACGCAATAAATTAAAATATCCGAGTATAAAGCCGACAGTTTCTGCAGGCTTTCGGGTTTAGTCACATCGGCTTGAATGGTTTTGATAGCCTCATGTTCTAGTGGGCTACGTTTCACCCCCACAACCTGCAAACCTTCGGCCTGCAGTCGCCTGGCAACTTCCATTCCCAAGTCTCCCATGCCTACAATTAAAATCTGTCGCGGTTTATTTTGCATAAAACGCTACTCAGCCAGATATTGCTGTGCCATAAACAATGCGCATATGGTTTTGCTATCAGTCATCTCGCCCTGCATCATCATGCGCAGGCAGTCATCGAAGCTTGCCTCAAACACTTCCAGCAATTCATCTGCATCCCGTTTATGTTTGCCTGCGACTAAATTACGGGCTAGAAATATATGAATCACTTCATTGGAGTAGCCAATGCAAGGGTGCTGAACGCCAAGTTTGATCCAATCAACTGCGCTGTAACCCGTTTCTTCCAGCAGTTCGCGCTGGCCGGTGTGCAGCACGTCTTCATTTGGGTCGATTTTGCCTGCCGGTAATTCAATAAACACTTGATGTAATGGGTAACGAAACTGGCGCTCGAGCACAATATTGCCATTTGGCAGAATCGGCACAATGATTACTGCTCCGGGATGCATCACATATTCACGCTGACTGATATGTCCATTGGGCAGTTTGACACGGTCTTTCTTTACCGTGAGCAGATCGCCCTGTGCCAGAATATCGGAATGCAAGCAGTGTTCAGTTAAATCCATTGCATACTCACAACAAAGAAATGATGGCTAAAAGTTTAGCACCAATGCACATGAATACACGACCAAGAGACTGCTAGTCATGTATTAAAAGAGAAAAAAGAGGATTATTTCCACAGGGCTTTATAGACAAAGCCCGGAAATGCAAACACAAGAAATAAGCAAGCTGTTACAGAATAAAACTCCCAGCCTTGCGGGGCAACATTGCCGAACGTAGCGAGCTCAGCATAATGGATGAAAGCACCCGTCAAAAAATACCAAACGGTCAATTCCAGCAGACACCAACCTACATGTTTACTGGTCGCTGACTTATAAATGCGGTTCAGTGGAATCGCATAAAAAAGCTTGTCAGAAAACCAGGGCAAATTTGCAGTGAAGAATATCAGCCCTAAAATTGCCCAGTCTGTCATTAGCCTAAACTTTTCATAATGGCATATGCGCACAGGCTCATCAGACTTTGCGGCATCAAGCCAATCACCAGTAGCGCGAATGCGTTCACGCTTAATACTGCACGCATATCTCTTGGCGCGGTGATGGGGTGATGATCCGTCGGCTCATCAAAATACATGAGTTTAATCACGCGCAGGTAGTAGAAGGCACCTACTACAGCCATCAGCACCGCGAATACCACTATCCACACAAAGCCCGCTTGCAACGCAGCTTGCAACACTGCAAACTTGGCATAAAAACCCAGTGTAGGCGGTACGCCTGCCATACTGAACATCACAATCAGCATCAAGAAAGCTAGCCAAGGGCTGCGTTGATTGAGGCCTTTTAAATCTTCCAGCTTTTCGGCTTCAAAACCTTTGCGTGACAGCAGCAGTATCATGCCGAACCCTGCCAGTGACATCAGCACATAGCTGGAAATGTAGAACAGCGCAGAGGCGAAACCATTGATGCTAGCGCTCATCAAGCCTAGCAGCACAAAACCAATGTGCGAAATGGTGGAGTAAGCTAGCATACGCTTGATGTTAGTTTGCGCGATTGCGGTGACGTTACCAATGACAATCGACATGACCGACATCACCAGCAGCATCTGCTGCCAATCCACGGCCAAGGTTTGCAGACCTTGTGCCAACAAACGAATCACAAACGCAAAGGCAGCAAGCTTGGGCACTGAAGTAATAATCATGGTGACTGCGGTGGGTGATCCTTCATAAACATCCGGTACCCACATCTGGAACGGAACAGCCCCAAGTTTGAAAGCCAAACCGGCCACAATAAATACTAAACCGAGAATCAATACAGAGTGTATTTTAGGTGTCTCAATCAGTGCAGAATGAATTTCCGCAAGATTCAAGCTACCGGTTGCACCATAAATCATGCTCATGCCATACAGCAGCATACCGGAGGCCAGTGCTCCTAGCACAAAGTACTTCATGGCGGCTTCTGTGGCACGAGCGTTGTCACGGTCAAACGCGACGAGCGCGTACATGCTCAATGACAACAACTCCAAACCAATATATAACGTCAGCATGCTTTGGCCGGATACCATCATCATCATGCCGACCACAGCAAACAGCACTAGTGCATAGAATTCACCGCGGAACATATTGCGGTCTTGGATATACTGGCGGGTGTAAACAAAAATTAGCGAAGTACCCAAATAAATCATCAGTTTCAGCACGTCGGCCATGGCATCATCCACAAAACTGTCTGTGAACGCATACCCCACACCCGGGGCATGGCTGCTGAATGTCACATAAGCCGCCATGAGCAGACCAACTTGAGACAGACTGTAAATCGCGATGCGATTCGATTGTTTCAAGAACAAATCAACTATCAGCACCAGCATGCCCATACCCAGCAAAATCATTTCGGGTAAGGCAGTTAAAAGATCGTAACGTAAATTTTCCATGACTTAAAAACCTGCTGGCAGCTTGCTATGTGACAAATGAGTTAAGAGTTGATTAACGGTAGCGTTGGTCACATTGGTAAGCGGCTCAGGATAAATACCCACGCCCAACACCAACACTGCCAATATTGCTAATATTAAAAACTCGCGTTTGTTTAAATCCTTCAAGGCTGCCACATTTTCGTTAGCAACATCACCGTAAAAAACACGTTTCACCATCCACAGAGTGTATGCCGCGCCAAAAATCAGGGTGAACGACGCAAGGAAGGCATACCAGAAATTCACTTGTATAGAACCCAAAATCACCATGAACTCACCCACAAAACCGGAGGTGCCGGGCAAACCACTGTTTGCCATAGCGAACAGCACGGCAAACGCTGCAAACATCGGCATGGTATTCGCCACGCCACCATACGCTTCAATTTGACGACTATGCACGCGGTCATACAGCACACCTACGCAAAGGAACATAGCTGATGAAATGAAGCCATGCGAAATCATCTGCACAATAGCGCCTTCAAGACCCAGATTGTTAAAGATGAAGAAACCTAAAGTCACAAAACCCATGTGTGAAATCGATGAATAAGCAATCAGCTTTTTCATGTCTTTCTGCACTAAAGCCACCAGTGCGATATATACAATCGCAATCAAGGATAAGGCAATCATGAAGCCTGATAAATGATGCGCGGCATCCGGCGCAATCGGCATGGCAAAACGCAGGAAGCTGTAGCCGCCAAGCTTCAGCGCAATTGCTGCCAATACCACAGAACCACCGGTAGGCGCTTCAACGTGTGCATCCGGCAACCAGGTATGCACCGGCCACATTGGAATCTTCACGGCAAAGGCTGCGAAGAACGCCAGGAAAATCAGAATCTGCACCTTTAGCGTCATCGGCATCTGATAGTAATCGGTAATCGCAAAGCTGCCGGTCTGATGATACATGTAAATGAATGCCACCAGCATCAGCAATGAACCGAGCAAGGTATACAGGAAGAACTTCACTGTGGCATAAACACGATTCGGCCCGCCCCAGATACCAATCACCAAAAACATTGGTATCAGCATCGCTTCCCAGAATACATAGTAAAAAATCGCATCCAAGGCACTGAACACGCCAATCATGAGGCCGCTCATAATCAGGAAAGACGCCATGTACTGCGCCACGCGCTTTTCAATCACTTCCCAAGCAGCAATCACCACGATCACAGTGGTAAAGCTGGTGAGGAGAATTAGCGGAACCGCTAAACCATCTGCGCCCAGGTGGTAGTTAATATTAAAGGAAGCAATCCATAGAAAACGTTCTTGGAACTGGAAGCCGCCATCTGCAAAATTAAAATGCGTGTACAGCGGAATAGTGACCGTAAAGCTGGCAATGCTACCCGCCAAAGCCAGCCATCTGGTCAGGCAAGGCTTATCGTCGTTTGCCGTGAACAGCACGGCTACACCAAACGCGATGGGCAGCCAGATTGAAAAACTTAAAATATGTTGCAGAAAATATTCAAGCATTTTTTACACTTTAGAGAAAAACGAGAGCATCAGGAATACGCCAATAATCATGGCGAATGCATAGTGGTAAATCAAACCGCTTTGCAGTTTTCGAATGACGGTTGAAAATTTACCAATCATGTTGGCTGTGCCATTCACCATAGCACCGTCAATCACTTTGACATCACCGATTTGCCACAGCTTGTTACCGAACAAGCGTGAACCTGCCGCAAAGAAACGGTCGTTAAAGCTATCAAAACCGTATTTGTTTTCCAAAATACTGTTAATGACAGCAAAACGTTTTTGAATCGCAGCCGGAATATCTGGACGCTTCATGTAGAAGAACCATGCCACTGCTACGCCAGAAGCTGCAAGTGCAAACGGTAGCGTCATGAAACCATGCAGCGCCATGCCAGCAGCCGAGTGAAAAATATGATGCCAATGATGGGTGAGCTCATGCATGGCCGGATGCGCAGCAGTATCCACAAAAATCACACCTTTGAAAAACTCGCCATAGAGCATAGGCTCAATCGCTACATAACCGATAAACACAGATGGAATGGCCAACAGCAGCAGCGGCAGTTTCACCACCCAGCCTGGTTCATGCGGGTCATCCGTAGGGCTTAAACCGTGATGATGGTCATCATGCACATCATCATGCGCGTCATGCTCGTGGTCATGCTTAGCGTCACGCCATTTTTCTTTACCGTGGAACACCAGGAAGTACATGCGGAAGCTATAGAATGCGGTCACAAACACGCCAGCCAGCACGGCAAAGTAGGCAAAGCCGCTACCAGGAATGGTCGAGAATTTAGCCGCTTCAATAATACTGTCTTTTGAGTAAAAACCGGCAAAGAACGGGGTACCAATCAAAGCCAACGAACCGATGAGTGAAGTCATCCAGGTCACAGGCATATATTTTTTCAGGTTACCCATATTCCGGATATCTTGATCATGGTGCATACCCATAATCACCGCACCGGCACCCAAGAACAATAGCGCTTTAAAAAACGCGTGTGTCATCAAGTGGAAAATCGCTACTGAATAAGCAGAAGCACCCAGTGCCACGGTCATATAACCTAGTTGAGACAAAGTTGAATACGCAACCACACGTTTAATATCATTTTGGATAATGCCCAAAAAGCCCATAAATAGTGCGGTGATGCTGCCAATAACAAGTACGAATGACAATGCAGTGGTAGACAACTCAAACAATGGCGACATACGTGCCACCATGAAGATACCCGCCGTCACCATAGTCGCTGCGTGAATCAATGCTGAAATCGGCGTTGGACCTTCCATAGAATCTGGCAGCCACACATGCAGCGGCACTTGTGCTGATTTACCCATCGCACCGATGAACAGCAGTATGCAGGTGACTGTCATCAATGACCATGATGTATTGCCGATGAGATTGATTTGAATGTCAGCCATTTGCGGCGCCACGGAAAACACGGCGGCGTAATCCAGGCTGCCAAAATAAAACAGCACCAGACCGATCCCAAGCAGGAAACCGAAGTCACCAACACGATTTACTAGAAATGCTTTCAGATTGGCGTAAATGGCCGTTGGGCGTGTATACCAGAAACCAATCAGCAGGTAAGACACCAAGCCTACCGCTTCCCAGCCAAAGAATAGCTGCATGAAATTGTTACTCATCACCAGCATCAGCATGGAGAAAGTAAACAAAGAGATATAGCTGAAGAAACGTGCGTAGCCTTTATCTTCCGCCATATAGCCGATAGTATAAATATGCACCATCAGCGATACAAAAGTCACCACCACCATCATCATGGCCGATAAGCGATCAATCAAAAAACCCACTTCAAATGAGAAATTACCGCTTTTGAGCCATGAGTAAACTGTTTCATTATAAGGTGCGCTGACGAAGGCATCTTTCAGTACGTAAGCTGAAAGTACAAACGAGATGGCAACACCCGTAATCGTCACAATATGCGCAGCAGCTCTGGGTAGCAGTTTGCCAAACAGTCCAATAATCACGGCTGCAAATAGCGGCAGCAATGGGATTGCAAGATATATCTGTTGCATGGTCATACGAGTTACTTAGCCTTTAAGTGAATTGAGGTCATCAACGTTAATGGTGCGCAGGTTTCTGAACAACACCACTAGAATTGCCAAGCCGATGGCTGATTCAGCAGCGGCTACAGTGAGAATAAAGAACACAAACACCTGACCTGCAACATCGTTGAGGTAGTGCGAGAACGCAACAAAATTCAGGTTCACAGCGAGCAGCATCAGCTCAATCGCCATCAGCAGAATAATCACGTTTTTACGATTCAAGAAAATACCAATCACACTAATCGCGAACAGCAGACTGCCCAAAATCAGGTAATGCGATAAACCAACCATTATTTTGTCTCCTTGCTGTTGGCGACTTCTTCGGGGGCCGTCACCTCAGCCTGCATTTTTACAATACGAATGCGGTCTGCTTTTTTAACCAATACCTGTTTGGAAGGATCCATGGATTTACTGTCACCACGATCACGCAGCGTGAGTGCAATTGCTGCCACAATCGCAACTAACAGCACTACCGATGCCAATTCAAACGGCAGCAGATAATCGGTATAAAGCACTCGTCCCAACTCTGCGGTGTTACTGTAATCAGCTGGGCGCGCAGCAGGCGCAGCGACTTTGTCCACACCAAAATTACGCGCACCCACAATCATCACCATTTCTACCGCCATCAAACCGCCAACTGGCAACGCCACCGGCAATGCACTCCAAAAACCTTCACGCAATTTGTCAAGATTAATATCCAGCATCATCACTACGAACAGGAACAGCACCATCACTGCACCGACGTAAACCAGCACCAGCACAATTGCCAAGAATTCGGCCTCTAGCAACAGCCAGATACCGGCTGCGGTGAAAAATGCCAGCACCAGATGCAGTGCAGCATAGACCGGGTTACGCGTCGTGATGACACGCAACCCTGCAAACAGCAAAATCGCTGCTAGCGTATAAAAAACAATGTCTTGAAAATGCAAACCGAAAAATGTCATTTAAATTCCGTGAAAAGTGAAAACTGAAAAGTGAAAATTCGCAACACTGCGAGTCCCACCTGTGCTTTTACTGTTTCATTGCCTTTCTATCTAAATTTACGATCTTGCTCGCGGTCTGCGGCAATTTGTTTTTCATGTTTGTCACCCACCGCCAGCAGCATTTCCTTGGTGTATAACAAATCACCTCTTTGTTCACCGTGATAATCGAACACACGGGTTTCTACAATCGAATCTACCGGACAGGATTCTTCACACATGCCGCAGAAAATGCATTTAGTGAGATCAATGTCATAGCGGGTGGTACGACGGGTATTATCTTCGCGCTGTTCAGATTCAATAGTAATCGCCATCGCAGGGCACACCGCTTCACAAAGTTTGCAGGCAATGCAGCGCTCTTCACCGTTGGGATAACGACGCAAGGCATGCAAGCCACGGAAACGATTGGATTGTGGCGTTTTCTCTTCGGGATATTGCACCGTGATTTTAGGCGCGAAGAAGTAACGGCCAGTAAGCGCCATGCCCTTCAGCAGTTCCCACAGCATCAAGCTGCCTAATGTCTGTTTAATCGATTTAATCATGTCTAATACTCTATCAGTGTCTAGTGGAACCAGAAGCTAGTGAAACAGATGCGCCCAAGGCGTTTGCATCATGCCACCAATAAATACGATCCACACAATGGTAATTGGAATAAACACTTTCCAGCCCAAACGCATAATCTGGTCATAGCGATAGCGCGGGAAGGTCGCGCGGAACCACAGGAACAGGAATAGCAGGAACGCCACTTTCGCTAGCAACCACAAGAAACTATCCGGGATAAACGATACCGGAGACAGCCAGCCGCCCAAGAACATCAGCGCTGCCAGCATAGACACCAGAATCATGTTGGCATATTCCGCCAAGAAGAACACGGCAAACGCCATGCCTGAATACTCTACGTGGAAACCCGCCACGATTTCTGACTCACCCTCAGCCACGTCAAACGGCGCGCGGTTGGTTTCAGCCACAGCAGAAATGAAGTACACAATAAACAGGGGGAACAACGGGATGAAGTACCAATGCAGCAAACCACCGGATTGACCCAGTACAATTTTGCCCAGATTCAAGCTGTTGGCGCACATGAGCACACCCACCAACGCAAAGCCCATGGCAATTTCGTAAGACACGATTTGCGCAGCTGAACGCAGGCTGCCCAAAAACGCATACTTAGAGTTGGATGCCCAGCCGGCAATGATCACACCATACACTGCGACAGAGGTCATCGCCAGGATATACAGCAAACCTGCATCAATATCCGCCAGCACCATATTCATATCGAACGGCACCACTGCCCAGGCAGCGAAGGCAGGGGCAATGGCTAAAACAGGCCCCAACAGAAATAAGCCTTTGTTGGCGGCCGTTGGAAGCACCACCTCTTTAAACAGCAGCTTGATGCCATCTGCAATTGGCTGTAGCAACCCGAAGTAACCCACGCGATTCGGCCCGATACGCACTTGCATGTAGCCGATAACCTTACGTTCGGCCAATGTCAGATAAGCCACCGCACCCATTAGCGGCAGCACGATTGCGATGATTTTAATTAAAGTCCAACCGGTGAGTTCCACACCAGGCCAGTAACTACCAAATAGATTTGCCAACCATTCCATCAGGCACGCTCTTCAGTCAAAGTTTTGTGATTGCTAGTAGTAGGCGCGAGTTTTTCAACAGTAATATCCCCCATTAAATCCCCTAAGCCCACGGTATCCTCATGGGCTGCAGCGACACGGATACAGCCCATCGCCACATGATTATCCAGACGTACCGTCAATACTGCACTGCCGTTATCCTGCTTCACCAACACCTGTTCACCTTCAGCCAGCCCCAATGCTTCCAGCTGCGCAGCACACATACGTGCCATCGGCTTGATGTTGTATTTGGTTTTTTGCAATGGTGGTGAACGACGCACAATCGGGTCAGATTCGTATTGCGGCACTTCACCGATACGTTGCAATCCGTCTTTTTTAATATTGACCTGAATCTCTACCAGCTCTTTCAAGTTGTTATTGAGACTGCGCCACACTACTGCGGATGGTTTCTCACCACCAAAAACCGCCTCTTTTACTTGTTCACTGGATTCGTAATCAAAGCCCTGTAAACCTAATGTATTCGCCAATACACGTAGCACTTTCCATGCTGGGCGGCATTCTCCAAGCGGACGCACCGCAGCAGCAAAACTCTGCACACGGCCTTCCATACTCATGAAGGTACCCGAAGTTTCGGTAAACGGTGCAATTGGCAGCAGCACATCAGCGTTCTCTAAGGCTTCTGACTTATAAGCGGTCAACGCTACCACACACTCGGCTTTCGCCATGGCTGCTTTAGCCAGTGCAGCATGCTGGCAGTCCAGCTCAGGTTCCACATTTAATAGCAGATAAGCTTTGCGTGGCACTTCCAGCATGGCACGTGCATGCATACCGGTGCTGGATGGCATCACACCCATTAAATGCATACCAGTGCTGTTGGCAGCCGCAGGCAAAATGCCGCCCTTGGCACCGCAAATACCACCGATGGCTTCCATCAGGCTGTACATTTCGGTAAAGCGTGGGTCACTCAAGGCCATATTGCCTAAGAACAAACCAACTCTAGGTGCTACCAAGTCATAGTCTTTGCCATGACCGGCCAAGCTCTCTGCAATGGCCTGTGTATTCGGGCGCACTTTAATATCTTCCAGCAAAGCGGTCAGCGTTGGCGGCAAGCACAATGACAGACGCTGCAAACCAGACATTGCTTTCAAAATCTGGCCCAGCACATTCACCATATCATTCGGACGTACAATCACTTTGTGCGCAATATCCATCAGTGGGTCATTGTCCAGCGGACTCACGACACACAGTTCGGCACCGTTTGCAACTGCTTTGCGGAAACGCTGCGCCAGCAATGGATGCTCGTTACGCAGGTTAGAACCAATCACCAGAATACGATCCAGCTCTTCGATTTCCTGAATATTGCAGCCCATCCATGGCGTACCCATGCGCTTACCATCTAAACGGAAGTCTGTTTGACGCAAACGATAATCAACATTGCCACAACCCAAACCATCTGCGAGTTTCTTAGCAAGGTAGCCTTCTTCCATGGTACTGTTCGGTGATACAAGCACGCCCAGCGCTTCAGCACCGTGCTCGTTGGTAATGTCTTTAATCTGCCCTGCGGCAAATTCCAGTGCGGTTTTCCAGTCGGTTTCCAGCCACTGGCCATTGTGTTTCACCATCGGAACCTTGAGACGGTCAGGGCTGTTCAAACCTTCGTATGAAAAACGGTCACGGTCTGAAAGCCAGCATTCATTGATGCTCTCTTTTTCACGCGGCACTACGCGCATGACTTTGTTATCTTTAACCTGCACTTCGATATGTGAACCCAAACCATCGTGCGGTGCAATGCTAGGACGACGCGTCAATTCCCAGCTACGGGCAGAATATCTGAATGGCTTGCTGGTGAGCGCACCCACGGGACACAGATCAATGATGTTGCCCGACAATTCAGAGTTAACGCTCTTGTCGACGTAAGCGGTAATTTCAGCGTGTTCTCCACGGCCTACCAAACCCAATTCCTGCATGCCGCCCACTTCTTTCAGGAAGCGTACGCAGCGCGTGCATTGGATGCAGCGCGTCATATCGGTGCTGACTAAAGGGCCGATATTTTTATTGAACACCACACGCTTTTCTTCGGTGTAGCGTGATTCGTTGGCACCATACGCCACTGCGATATCCTGCAAATCGCATTCACCGCCTTGATCACAGATGGGGCAATCCAATGGGTGATTAATCAGCAGAAATTCCATCACGCTCTGCTGCGCTTCAATTGCAGCTTTGGAGCGAGTAAAAATCTTCATGCCATCGGCAACCGGCGTAGCGCAAGCTGGCAAAGGTTTATTGAACTTCTCTACCTGCACCAGGCACATGCGGCAGTTGGCTGCCACTGAAAGTTTCGGGTGGTAACAGAAACGTGGAATCGGAACGCCAATTTTATCGGCAGCATCAATGATGGTGCTGCCGTGTTCGACTTCTACCGCTTTACCGTCAATTTCAATATTTAACATTTAATTCATCTCTAAAATTTATTTAGCCCAACACGCTAACTAAATCGATTTATTTACCATCTACCATGCTCTTACCATGCTGAATGTAATATTCAAACTCTGGTCTGAAATGCTTGATAAAACTTAACACCGGTGTAGCTGCGGCCTCACCAAGCGCACAAATGGTGCGGCCGGAAATGTTATTACTCACGTCGGTCAGCAAATCTAAATCTTCCATTTTGCCATTGCCTTTTACAATGCGATCCAGCACGCGATATACCCAACCGGTACCTTCACGGCATGGGGTACATTGGCCACAGCTTTCCTCATAAAAGAAATAAGACAAACGATGCAAGGCTTTCACCATACAAGTGCTGTCATCCATCACAATCATGGAACCTGCGCCCAAGCTTGAACGCGCTTTACTCATGCCGTCGTAGTCCATCGTAGATTCCAGCATCACCGATGCTGGCACTACCGCTGTAGAAGGCCCGCCAGGAATCACTGCCTTAAGCTTGCGACCTTTCCAGATGCCGCCAGCCAGCGCCAGCAACTCCGTAAACGGAGTGCCCATTTTCACTTCGTAGTTACCGGGTTTTTCCACGTGTCCAGAAACAGAGAATATTTTGGTACCACCAGAACCGGGGACACCCAACTCTGCAAACGCCTGACCACCGTGCTGCATAATCCAAGGAATGCTGGCATAACTTTCAGTGTTGTTGACGTTGGTCGGTTTGCCGAACACACCATAACTTGCCGGAAATGGCGGTTTGAAACGTGGCTGGCCTTTTTTGCCTTCTATCGATTCAATCAATGCGGTCTCTTCACCACAGATGTAAGCACCGTAGCCATGCACCGCATACAAATCAAAACTGAAATTGGTGCCAAACAGGTTTTCACCCAAATAACCGGCCGCTTTCGCTTCATGCAGCGCCGCTTCAAAAGTTTCGTAGTCTTCCCAGATTTCACCGTGAATGTAGTTGTAACCCACACGTGCACCCAAGGTATAAGCGGCAATCGCCATGCCCTCAATCAACTGATGCGGGTTGTAACGAATGATGTCACGGTCTTTAAATGTGCCGGGCTCGCCCTCATCGGTGTTGCAAACCAGATATTTCACGCCGTCAAAGTAACGCGGCATAAAGCTCCATTTGAGGCCGGTTGGAAAACCTGCGCCGCCACGGCCGCGCAAAGCTGAAGTTTTCACTTCAGTAATGATGTCAGTGGCTTTGATTTTTTCAGTCACCACACGCTTCAGCGCCTGATAACCGCCAAGCTTGAGGTAAGTTTCGAGCGATGCCGGGTCTTTTTCAGTCAGCGTGCGCAGCGTAACCAATGTTTGACCTGTCAAGTCTGTCTTAACTACTGGTTTATTGGAGCTAGGCATTATTTCAGCTCCTTCAAGATTTCATCCACTTTAGCAGGGGTCAAAAATTCATGCATTTTGGTATTGTTCACATGCATTAAAGGTGCGCCACCACAGCAGCCCATACACTCACCCTCTTTGAGGCAGAACTTGCCATCAGGGGTCACTTCATTGAAACCCACACCCAATTTGGTTTGCAGATGGTCAACAATCTCGTCTGAGCCTCGCAACATGCAGGAGATATTGGTGCAGATAGTGATTTTGTATTGACCGACCGGATTGAGGTCATACATATTGTAGAACGTGGCCACTTCCATCGCGGCAATTTCTGGCATACGCAAATACTGCGCGACTTCAGTGATGCTTTCTTTTGACAGCCAGCCACGCTCGGTCTGCACAATACGCAGTGCGCTCATTACCGCTGCCTGACGCTGGTCAGCAGGGTATTTAGTGAGTTCGTAATCTATCTTCTTAATGGCTTCTGGACTTAACATTTAATTAGTCTATTCAAATCTAAATTCTTTAAAACCGTCGATAAACGCAGATGAATCGGCGTGAAAGACGAAGCTCATCGGTCGATCTCGCCAAACACAATGTCTTGCGTGCCAATAATCGCTACCAAGTCTGCAATCATGTGGCCTTTAGTCATTTCATCAAGCGCAGCCAGGTGCGGAAAACCAGGCGCACGAATTTTCAGGCGGTAAGGTTTATTGGCGCCATCAGACACCATATAAATACCAAACTCACCTTTAGGATGCTCCACTGCCGCATAAGCTTCGCCCGCGGGCACATGGAAGCCTTCGGTAAACAGTTTGAAGTGGTGAATCAAATCTTCCATGTTAGTCTTCATCCCTTCACGGTCAGGCGGCGCCACTTTTCTGTCTTCCGTAATCACCGGGCCTGGATTCTTACGCAGCCAATCCACACATTGTTTGATGATGCGATTGGATTGACGCATTTCTTCAACACGAATCAAATACCGGTCATAACAATCGCCATTCACGCCTACCGGAATATCAAAATCTAAGCTGGCATACACTTCATATGGTTGTTTTTTACGCAAATCCCACTCAACGCCTGAGCCACGCAGCATTGGCCCAGTCATGCCCAGTGCAAGCGCACGCTCAGGGCTTACGACACCAATACCAACGGTACGCTGTTTCCAGATACGGTTATCGGTCAGCAGCGTTTCGTACTCGTCCACATATTTAGGGAAACGATTGGTGAAATCTTCGATGAAATCCAGCAACGAGCCTTGGCGATTTTCATTTTGCGCTTTGACAGTTTTTGCATTACGGAATGGGGATACCTCATATTGCGGCATACGCTCAGGCAGGTCACGATACACGCCACCCGGACGATAATAAGCTGCATGCATACGTGCACCTGAAACGGCTTCGTATACATCAAACAAATCTTCACGCTCACGGAACGCATACAGAAACACGGTCATCGCACCTACATCCAGCGCGTGCGCACCCAGCCACAGCAAGTGATTGAGTACACGGGTAATTTCATCGAACATGACGCGGATATATTGCGCGCGAACCGGCACTTCTAAGCCGAGCATTTTTTCAATCGCCATCACATACGCGTGCTCATTGGCCATCATGGATACGTAATCCAACCTGTCCATGTAGGGCACACTTTGCAGATATGTACGGTTTTCAGCCAATTTTTCAGTAGCGCGATGCAACAGACCAATGTGCGGGTCAGCACGCTGAATCACTTCACCATCCAACTCCAATACCAGACGCAACACACCGTGTGCAGCCGGGTGCTGAGGACCAAAGTTCATCGTGTAGTTTCTAATTTCAGCCATTATGAACCCCCTCGTTTCGAATAACGCGCGGCACATTGTTACGCAGTTCAATTGAAACAGGCTGATAAATCACGCGCTGCTGTTCTGGGTCATAACGCATTTCAACGTTACCTATCATTGGGAAATCTTTACGGAAAGGATGGCCCACAAAGCCGTAATCGGTGAGCAGGCGACGCAAATCAGGATGGTTTTCGAACATAATGCCATACAAGTCAAATGCCTCACGCTCAAACCAGTTGGCAACCGGCCACACATCCACTAAGGTAGGCAATACCGGAAAATCTTCATCGGGGGCAAACACGCGCAAACGCAGACGCTGATTCAGCGAGACCGAGAGGAAGTGACACACAACCGCATAGCGCAAGCCGTCATATGCGCCATCACCGTATTCTTGATAATCCACGCCGCACAAATCAATGAGCTGTTCAAACTTGAGCGCCGCATCCTCGCGCAACACGCGGCACACCTCTAGGTAATCGGCGGCTTTACATTCAATGGTAATTTCGTCCAGCGCAATAGTCTGTTTAGCGATCTTTGCACCCAAAGCGGCTTGCAGACTGGCCGACAACTGTTCCAATTTAACTGACATGGGTTTATCTGACATACGTTTATTCGTCTCTATCTTCAGTACTCGCTAGCGCGCGATGGTGTTAGTGCGCTTGATTTTGTTCTGCAACTGCACGATACCGTAAAGCAGCGCCTCAGCAGTTGGCGGACAACCCGGAACATAAACATCCACAGGCACAATACGGTCACAGCCACGCACGACAGCGTAGGAGTAATGGTAATAACCGCCACCGTTCGCACAAGAACCCATGGAAATCACCCAGCGCGGCTCCGCCATCTGATCGTAAACCTTGCGCAAAGCCGGTGCCATTTTGTTCACCAGCGTACCTGCCACAATCATGACGTCAGACTGACGCGGACTAGGGCGAAATACGATACCAAAACGGTCAAGGTCATAACGCGACGCACCCGCGTGCATCATTTCCACCGCGCAGCAGGCAAGACCAAATGTCATCGGCCACAGCGAACCTGTACGCGTGTAGTTAATCACCGTATCCAGCGTGGTGGTCACAAACCCTTTTTCTAATATGCCTTCAATGCTCATACGAACTATTTCGTTTCAAAATCAAAAATTACAAGGAAGTGAGATACTGCGCTTGCTAATCAGGGCAATTAATCCCATTCCAGAGCGCCCTTCATCCATTCATAGATGAAGCCAATCACCAGCACACCCAAAAATATCATCATCGCAATAAACCCAAACAGGCCAATTTCCTGCAACACCACGGCCCATGGAAATAAAAATGCAATCTCGAGATCAAACAGGATAAACAGAATAGCAACCAAGTAGTAACGCACGTCAAACTTCATGCGGGCATCTTCAAATGCTTCAAAACCACATTCATAAGGAGAGTTTTTTTGTGCATCTGGCTTACTAGGAGAAACCAGACGGGACAACACCAAAGGGCCAATACCCACAGCCAAGCCAACAAGAATAAATAATAATATCGGGTAATAATTTTCTAGCACAGGTTAGCCCCAGACTGCATCACTCACAGCAATTAATAAACATAAATGATGAAAATACATTATTTTCAATTGGTTTTGTCACAATTTGATGACAAAGATTTTTAATTTTCTTTGCTTGATATCTCATTGCCGCAGGTATGGACAACGAAATTTAATTTTGGTGCCGTCGGAGAGACTCGAACTCTCACGACTTTCGCCACTACCCCCTCAAGATAGCGTGTCTACCAATTCCACCACGACGGCATTTTTGGGCGATTACCCAATAAAACAATTACTTAGGTACAACCTCCGATGCTGGTGTTGCCGGTTTATCTGCTTCAGCAGCTGGTGCTACTTTATCTGATATTTTAGCCGCTTGCGCTTTTACCACACTCGCATCGCCAGATTTGTTGCTGGCCATATAAGCCAAAGTCAAGCTAGTCGCAAAAAATATCACTACAAAAATTGCGGTGGCACGGCTCATAAAATTAGACGAACCAGATACGCCGAACAAGCTGCCTGATGCACCACTACCGAACGAGGCCCCCATGTCAGCACCTTTGCCATGTTGCAGCAGCACTAAACCGATCACACCGATAGCCGCCAGCACATGAATAATCAACACTAATTTTTCCATTTTTACCCTCTAACCGCACAACACAAACCGCGCTTTTCTGGCACGGTTCAATTAGCTGCGCGACATATTCCTTCAAATTCCTGAGCGTTTAATGAGCATCTGCCGATTAAACCGCCATTGATATTCTGCATAACAAATAATTGTACCGCATTTTGCGGGTTTACGCTCCCCCCATAGAGGATTTTCAAGCTATCTGCAGCCGCTTTATCGTAGCTTGCAATTCTGCCGCGAATAAACTCATGCATACTCTCCGCCTGGTCAGGAGTCGCCGCCAAGCCGCTACCAATCGCCCATATAGGCTCATAAGCGACCACAGCATCCGCAAACAAACTGGCGCCATACATCTGAATAATCGTATCCAGCTGTTTTGCAACCACCATTTCCATAACGCCCGCTTCGCGCTCGATCAAGGTTTCACCCACACATAAAATCGGGGTCAAACCATGCGCTTTAGCCTGCATGAATTTAGTCGCGATATTTTCGTCAGATTCACAATAGGCCGTTGCACGCTCGGAGTGACCAATAATCACGTACTTGGCACCAAAGTCACGCAGCATACCCGCACTGACCTCGCCGGTGTAAGCGCCGACTACATCTTTGCTCAAATTTTGAGCGCCCCACGCGATAGACGTAGTAGCCAGAATAGTCTGCGCTTGAGCAAGATATGGGTAAGGCACACACACCACTACATCCACATTCTGCAGAGAACCAAGCGCCTGAATGTAATCAGTCAAGAGTTGCTGGTTTGAAGCTAGACTGCCATGCATCTTCCAATTGGCAACCACTAATTTTCTTGGCATGTCTATCTTACCTATTGATTTATTGATGTTTTTAAAACTGGCGCCATTCTAGCTTCATGCCTCATACACGTCAATGAAACAAAGGCCGGCAACGTATTACATATGATTGATTACATGACGCATTTCAATCAGCAATTCGGAAGCAGTGACCCCTCTCACTCCTACCCCTCGCGCCACTAAATTATCTGCGGCCAAACCATGCACATACACACCAAACTTTGCTGCATCCATCGCAGACAAGCCCTGTGCAATCAAACTGGCAATCAGTCCAGCCAGCACATCTCCAGTGCCGCCGGTTGCCAGTGCTGGATTACCGGTTGCGTTCACAAAACAATGCCCCTCGGCATCTGCGCATAACGTGCCCGCACCTTTTAGCACACATATGGATTGGTATTGGGCAGCAAGTGCCAATGCCGACTCAACGCGGCGTTGCTGAACATCAGCTGGCGTGGTTTGCAGCAATCGTGCGGCCTCACCCGCATGCGGTGTAATCACTGTCGCGGACCTACATGCTGTCAGCAAATCTGCTAAATGCGCATGCTGAGCAATCAAATTAAGCGCATCGGCATCCAGCACCAGCGGCAGATTTCTTGAAGCAGCATGCTTTAACCACAAAATGAGCAGCTCAATCGCTGCAATTGACTGGCCCAAGCCCGGGCCGATGACCAGCGTATCAAGCTGCTTTAACTGCAGCAAATCAAATGGCCTGCGCAGCATAATTTCAGGCTGCAGCATATCCACGCTGGGCGCAGACAGGCTAAGCATGGCTGCATAAACACGACCTGCACCACTTAACAATGCGGCCCTAGCTGCCAGCAAAGCCGCACCCACCATGCCATCATCGCCACCGATGATGGCGACACTGCCACAATCACCTTTATGTGCAGAAACTTCACGCGGCGGCAATATCAAGCGCATCGTTTCAGCATCCAGTCTAGTCACTGCCTCCTGTTGAGCCATCATCGCACCTCTCTGTTTGTGATTGCAGTGTTAATGATTACGTGCAGCTATTGCACGACATAACGCAAATTCAATTGTATTTTCCGCGCCCCATTGTAACTGTTGGTTTGCAATTGATAAGCGGTCTTTATGCGAGTATCCAGAAACTCTGACCGATTAAAATAAATCGCCTCCACCATATTGCCTGAAGCGTGTTTCAACATCAGCTTCAAGTGCTTATCTGCCAGCAGGCGCTGACTCACCACCTCAAACTCATCAAAAAACAAGGGAGGAGCAAATGCCTGGCCCCAGACCTGATTCTCCAGCAACTGCGCCATCTCATAATTCATTTCTGAGGAATCGAGGTGACCATCCACCTCCAGCACGGATTCCAGCTCAGCTTCACTAATCAGATTTCTTACCACATGCTCAAAACTGCGTTTAAATAATTGAAAATTTTCAGCCCTAATGCTGAGCCCTGCCGCCATAGCATGACCGCCAAATTTCACCAGCAAATCCGGCTGCTGTTTGCTTAACAAATCCAGCGCATCACGCATGTGCAAGCCAGCAATCGAGCGGCCGGAGCCTTTAATCAAACCATCACCGGCATCTGCAAATGCAATGACAGGCCGATGATGCCGTTCTTTGATGCGCGATGCCAAAATGCCGATAACGCCTTGATGCCAATCTGACTGATAAATGCTGATGGAATACTGCTGCGCAACAGCGGCATCATCCAGCTCAATGTTGGCACTTTCCTGCATATCCGTTTCTATGCTGCGGCGCTGCAGATTTAGGCTATGCAAGGTCTGTGCCATTTGCGCAGCCTCTGTTTGCGTCGTAGCCAATAAACATTGTATGCCTAAGGTCATATCATCCAAACGACCAGCCGCATTCAAACGCGGCCCAACGTAAAAACCAAGATCCTGCGCTGTCGCCGTTTTCGGGTCACGACCTGCAATCTGCAGCAGTGCAGTAATCCCTGGACTACAGGCGCCGGCGCGAATTCTGCGCAATCCCTGCTCTACCAAAATACGGTTGTTAGCATCCAGCTTCACCAGGTCAGCCACGGTGCCCAACGCTACCATATCCAGCAATTCAGTTAGATTAGGTTCCGCAGTTTGCAATAATTCGCCACGTGCACGCATTTCAGCCCTAAGTGCCAGCAGCACGTAAAACATGACACCAACGCCGGCGAGATTCTTGCTGGCAAAGTCACAGCCGCGCTGATTGGGATTCACGATACAAGCGGCATCCGGCGTGAGCTCTCCGGGCAAGTGATGGTCGGTGATCAGCACCTGCATGCCACGTGCATTAGCCGCAGCTACCCCATCCACACTGGCAATCCCATTGTCCACGGTAATAATGACATCAGGCGATTGCTGCGCTGCCAATGCCACGATTTCCGGTGTTAACCCATAACCATATTCAAACCGATTAGGCACCAAAAATCCAACATCTGCACCAAATGCGCGCAGCCCTTTTATTGCAACAGCCGTCGCAGTGGCACCATCAGCATCATAATCGCCCACCACCAGCAGTTTTTTACCAGCCAAAATCGCATCGGCCAGCAGCACTCCCATCTGCAGATTATTTGTCAAGGTATCCGGCGCCAGCAATTGCGCCAAACTTACGCCCACAGCAGCCACATCTCGCACCCCACGCGCAGCGAACAGTTTTGCCAATAATGGAGGCAGCCCCGCCTGCTGCAACGCATCAGCGGCCAACTGAGGATAGTGGCGTTGTTTGATTGTCGTCATTTGATGATTGTCACAGATTGCTTATCACAAGATTAGCGCTTACAGGTACGCACCCAGCGCTTTACGTTTACGCCAGAATTTAAACCTGTCTGCAGGCCTAAGCCTTGCAACCAGCGTTTGGTCATAACAGCCTAGATTAACGGTGAGATGGCTTATCCTTTTAGCCGCAAGGGCATCATACAACAGCTTAAATGCATCATCTGCGGTATGCATATCAAAGATTGCCAAGCGTAGTTCTGCACAAGATTGCCCGAGCAATTGCGTCAGACTGAGCTGCGGCGATAAACTAGCCGCACCCAAATAATCGGCCAGACCTTGATACAAAGCATTCACAGCCACCAATGCAGCAGTCGAGTGAACGACCTGCCGTTGAGGCGGCAGCACACCTCCTGCTGAAAACCAGATACTATTAATTGCAGGCTGCTGCATACTTTCGCGCGCATGATTCACCGCATGGTCGTGCAGCAGCATCTGAATTTCATTGATATAAGCCAGCCATTTTGAAGCATCAGCGCCTGCAGGCATGAATGGATAAACATTCCTGTCCATCGCTACACTAGGCAGTGTGGTTTGAATCTGCGGCGTTTTATCCAGATGCAGATACCATGCACCGGAATTACCCAATACGAAGTGCATGCCTTCCTGATTAAAATGTTGATTCAAATCTAGGACTAAACTTTTCGCGTGCTCGAATTCAACCTGCAGCGGCACTGGCTCACTCAAGCTGAAACTGTCACGCTGCAACAGCATATGCACCGGATCAGCCCTCAAGTAATATGCGTCACCAACATCCAACCCGTCAGCCGCAGCCGCAATCGCCGCCAAAGGATAATCAGGTTGTGCTGCCAGACCGCACTGTTCTGCAAGTAATGCTTCTAGCGGCTTCTCGTGTCGGCTAACATCAGCAATCGTCAGCAGGCTGGATAAAGCGCTATCCGCAGGTAGCCCGAGCATAGAATGAGTCAAAGCACAATCGACGATAAGTTTCACGAGTATCAATCATTAAGTTAATGAGCTGCAATTTTACTTGCAACTCAACACACATGGCTCAATCTGAAAAAAATTGGCACAAAAAAACCTGACTGGTGAATAATCCAGTCAGGCTAAGAGGGGCATATTAATGAGAGGTTATATGGATAACATCATCAATTAATAGTAACGGTGCTGATTGCGATAGTTTTTATGTGGTTTGCCGTAAGCACGGCCGTTATTCCAGCGTGGATTGCGGTCATAAGCCGGTTCTATGTAATCAACTTGGGAAACCACGCGGCTATTAGGTGTGACAATCACATTGACATCAATGTAATCACCAGGGTCTGCTGCAGTCACGGTGCTGTATGTCCTGCCGTTGTACTCATAAGTGACCAAATAACCCGTGTTGACGGTTTGCCAGTTGTCTACCTGATAACAAGTTTCAACCGGCACACTGCGTGTAGTCACCGTATTATTTCTGCTGATGCGGTCACCGGCAATCGCACCCACACCCGCACCAACTGCAGCGGCAGCGACGCGCCCACTGCCTCGACCTATAGTATTGCCTAGCAAACCGCCGGCAACGCCACCAATCACTGCGCCCATAATTGAATTGTGTTGACTGCCATAACTTTGCTGTTGATATTCTGTTCTGCACTCTTGACGCGGAATATTCACGCTTTCTGTTTTAGGCGTCACCGACAGCACGCGGGCAGAATCGACATACTGATCATCGGCCATTGCTGGCGCGGCAAAAACCGCTGCTGCGAATGCGGTCAGCAGCGCAGACTTTTTCAGAATTGCTGATGAATTTATTTGACTACTTAGCATTTAACTTCTCCTTTATTGCTTGTCGTTATCAAGCTCATTGCACAATATTCCTGTGTGTACAATTCTGGCGTTTATATAAACAATTTTATTGATGCACACAATCAGTCAACGACACAGTCAAATATTACGCTGACCTGGAGTTGTAAATGTTTTGTAACTCATGCTTTTCATGACTCTACCTAGCTTTCCTCTTCATCTCCTTCCACTTTCAAATCAGGAATATGATTGAATGCAATACGCATGGGCGCATCTTTCAATGCCTGATGCGCACCGCCAAAATAAATCGTGTTTTTGCCAAACTTAAGGTTGAGCGCATCAATCGCCTTGTTAAGTTTTTTCTCATTCTCCAGCGGCTCCACCTGAAACAAGTCACGCGCAGCTTCTTCTGCGGTCATTAATCCGGAAAAAGACACACCCACGGCATAAGGCTCGTACTTGGTGCGCGGATAATGCTGCAAAAACGCCTCTAAGGCTTTTATCAATGTCAGCGTATTATCAGTAGGGCTAATCGCACTTTCCAGTGACCAGCTCGGCATATTCCTGAACTTGATTTTTACCGCGATTCTGGAAGCCAGCAAATCATAGCTACGCATCCGCATGCAAGCCTTTTGCAACAGGCGATGCAATACTGCTTTGGCACCCGCCTGATTACGCAACTCTGGCGGCAGCACATGCGAGTGCCCCAAACTACTGCGTGCATTTTTCACATAATAAGGTTCAATGCCACGCAACTTGTCATACATGCGCTCACCTTCAACGCTGCCCCAAGCCGTCTGCAGTTGCTGCCGATTCGCTTGATAAAGTGCCTCCACAGTGGTGATGCGATAACGATTAAGTCGCGCCTCCATCTGCTTGCCTATGCCGTTTAAATCGCGCAACGCCAAGCCAAACAAACGTTGTGGCAACTCATGACCTTCTATCACCACGCAGCCATCCGGCTTTTGCATATTCGAGGCCACTTTAGCCAGAAAGGTGTTGGGTGCAATTCCGATTGAGCACTTAATATAATTTCCCACTTTGCTGGCGATGGCTTTTTTAATGTCTGCCGCCAGCTTCAGTGCGTTTTCTTTAATCTGCTGACTGCCTGTGAGCTTGCACACCATTTCATCAATAGAGAGGACTTTCTCTACGTGGGTGCAGCTTTCTACAATCTCAATCAGCTTGTGATGATATTCCACATATACCGGCGGTCGTGCCTGTACGAACACAATATCCGGACAAAGCTTACGTGCCTCACTCACCACGGTGCCGGTTTTAACGCCGAACGCCTTGGCCTCATAACTCGCTGCAATGCAGCAGGTAGTCTCTGCCATCACAGCCAGAACCCCGACCGGCTTACCCCGCAGCGCTGGCACCAGCTGCTGCTCTACCGAGGCAAAATAGGAGTTAAAGTCCACATATAATGCATTTAAATTTACATTCAAAGTCATGATGAAATTGTAATCTTTGCGCAACTAAACTGACTAAACGATGACTACAAATAAAACATTAAGTTTTAAAACAATCATGGAGATGACTTAATATGCAAAACGAACAAATCGCAGTTTTTGCCGGTGGCTGTTTCTGGTGCACAAAAACTCACAATGTCAAATAAATATATATCAAGCTATTGATTTTTATATTATTTATTTAAATATTTATATTTGGCAATATTCTATTAGGTGAATTTTTGGGCAAATTTAATTGCTAAGATATAGTGCTATTAGAATTGGGAAAGCAGATTTAAATTGTCAAATAAGTATCAAAAATTTAATAAGCTTGTATCCAAGATAGATGATAAACCCAATTGCACTGATATATATTGCATAAAGTGCCAACATTTTTAATAGCTCAACCAATCCCGATATGAAATCTTCAATTTTAGATTCTCTTTTTACTTTGCTTTCCAAATCGATTAAAAGTAAAAAAACTATAAAGTTAACCACAGGTATAAATAACAATGAGACATGCCAACGATAAAATGTACCAATATCTATCATTCTTCTGATTGATAGATAAATAGGTGCAGTTAATGAAATTAAAAATAAAAGTGAAAATGTAAATATATGAAATACAGTAACTAAATTAAACTCTTGTTTGAGCAATGGTGTTTTGTAAGGTACGAGCAGTAATAAAAACCATGACAAGCAAATTAAGAGAAGAAAAAACCAATACTCCTTTTTTGTTGTAGTTGCTGTGATACCAAAGAAGTTGTTCATCATAATATCGTTCCTAATTTTTGCTAATTTAAGAATAGATATAAAAAAAAATTCATTAAATCAAGTTCTAGTTTAATCATTGAATGCAATTTCCTTTGAATTGGATAATTGAGCATTTCAACTAAGATCCAGCTATCTATATAATCTGTTAATCAAATTGATCACTTAATTAAGGCTTAATATGGAAATCATTGAAAAAGAAGTTAATTGGAATTTACCAGTATCTGATTTTGAAAAAATTACGATTATTCCTACAAGTTATGCTGATGCAAGTGAGAAAGAGTATTACAACGATACTGCTAGTTCATTTTACAAGTTTGCTAAAGAAAAATCTGATATAGAAATTTACAACCAACCTGAAGTATTTTTGGTGCAAAAATCTGGGGATTGGTTTGGACCTGTTATGTATATTGGTACTCTTGCAATAGAAAACTATTCAACATTAATTACATTGCTGGATTTAATTTCCGAGCATTTAAAAACAAAATATGCAGGTAATGAAGTTACTGCAAAATTTGAGATGGTTTTTAAAGATAAGAAAAAAGGTACATATAACAGCATCAAATACGATGGTCCAAGTAGTGAAATCAAAACTGTATTAAAGTCATTTGATAAGCATACAAAAAAATGAGCAATAAAAAATATACATGGGATGAGATTGAAGTTATTTTTACTACAGCATTAGATGAAGCTCATGCAGTAAATACATTCACTCGTTCAGTAAGATTACAAAAAGAACAAATCGAAAGTATTAGTAAAACTATTGCATTGATAAAAGGATTCAAATATCAGGCAATTAATCAAAAACATGAGCATAATGCTGTTGGCGCGCGTTTAAAAATGACCACCTGTGCGCGTTGAATTTTGACCAGGCGT
>VFQO010000945.1_pt1 | contig 26232 bp, 29 predicted proteins | sample 3512331 | NCBI WGS metagenome assembly VFQO01 (sample SAMN10412371, study PRJNA504923) | tailings metagenome | isolation source: Replicate 3 from Balatoc abandoned mine | place: Philippines: Itogon, Benguet | collected 2017-08-28 | reverse complement strand
GGGCCGCACGCGCGTTGCTGGGTTGGACACAGGAGACGCTCGCTGACAAGGCCCGTGTATCGCTGACCGCTCTCAAGCGCCTCGAATCCGATAGCGGACTTGAGGTCTATGAGAGCACACGCGACGAGGTCAGGCGCGCATTTGAGCGAGACGGAATCGTCTTCCTCAACTCCGACCAAGGCGCGGGAGTGATGCTCGTTCATGACAAAAAGGAGCGCTGATCTCCGACGCGTCTCGCCAATAGCGCGCAGCGACAGATTGCATCACACGCTGAGACACATCGTCGTTAACAACCCTCTCCAAAATGGATAGATGCTCGGTGGGGGACGATGTTTCGATGACCGAATTTCTAGATCAGCCCCCGGGCGGCCCGGCCCTCACAGCCTATGATCACGCGCACCTGAAGCTCTATTTGCGCCTGCTCGACGCGGATGCTCGCGGCGCCCATTGGACTCAGGTGGTGGAATCCTTGTTCGGAATTTGCACCGAATCCGATTACGAACGCGCGGCGAAAATTCATTCTTCCCACCTGGCGCGCGCCAAATGGATGACTCAAGCTGGTTTCGGAGAGTTGCTTGGGCCGTGCCTAAATTGAGGTGATGCGATTCTTGCATCACCTTCCCGAACCTTCGTTCTTCCCAATTACATCTCAACCGGCAATCGTCATCGCTCAAGAAACTCGCGCGAAAAATATTGCGAGGAGGCGGTGGAGGATGTCCGAAGACGATATATGGCGGTCCAATACCGCCTACGACTATGTCGATCAACTAACGCCAAGTGAAATAGCTTGGGAATTTCTGCGGCGAAATCCAGACTACCGGGAAAGCTACCGTCAGCTCGTCTCCTCGGGCCGCCTCAGCGAGGAGATCGCCAAGGAGGTCGCGCAGCGATGGGGCTTGCGATTTCGTCGCCGACCCTCATGCAACGGCGCTCATCCAGCCGATCTTCTGGACCCCGCAAACCGACCCTGCGGCTATCCTGCTCGAAGCTGCTCCTGTGCCGATCGAGGGCTCTTGCCTCACCGCTGACGATCTGCCTGTCGCCCATATCATCGACGCTGATGCAGCCCTGCTTCAGCTCGAAATTGGGGACGGTCGATATGAAGTCAGCGTAGCTGTATCGACACCTGAAGGCGGGTTAGCCGCAGTCGTGTTGCTCGATGACATGACGCCCGATCGACTCACAGCACTGGCGCGCTTCTGGGCCGCCGTGACCAATCGCTCGGTTCCGGCGGATCCTCGCATATCAACACAACGTCGTGCCCGCGCACGCCTGATGCTGCGCGTGGTGGACGCGCGAGCAGTGGGGGCCACCTATCGCGGCATCGCCGAAGCTCTCTTTCCGCAGCACGAGACTTATCCGGCCACCTGGGTCGGCAGCGCGGTCCGGGAAACGACAATCCGACTTGCCCGAGACGGTATGAAGCTCGTGGGGGGCGGCTACCGCACGCTCTTACGTCGTCCGCGGCGGGATCGCTGACACCCGCCTGAGGTGTCGAAATTAGCTTCCTTACTTCGACATCGTCCACGCCGCCCCGGTCGCGCCACCGTGCTCGCAACCCGCCGCTCGTTCGCAGCGGCCCCCTGCGAGACCACGGAGGTTCGATCATGGCCGAAACTGCCGCCAATATACCGCCACGCTACCTCCGAACCCAGGAGGCTGCCCGGTTCCTCGGTCTGTCCGAGCGCACCCTTGAAAAGCATCGCACCTATGGAACGGGCCCGATCTACCGCAAGCTGGGCGGCCGTGTTGTCTATGCCGTCGACGATATCCAGGCCTGGGCCGATCAAGGCCTCGTCACCTCGACGTCGGATCCCCGCGGCAACGCCGTTCCCCCGGCCAAGCCGCAGGACGCGCCTCGCGTTTCCCCGCGCGCCCGGGCGCGGCGCTGAGGCGCTTCAGCCATGTCGTCCCGTCATCACTTTCGTGACGAGCGCGCGCAGCTCGATCTGTTCCGGGCGCTGCCCGGCGATCTCGCGCCCCGCGACGCTCAGGACCTCATGGCCTATCCATTCTTCTCGCTCGCCAAATCGAAGCGCCTGGCGCCGATCGACTTCAGGACGGGCTCCGTCGTCATCCGCGTCGAAGCCGTTGCCGAGCATGGCATGGCCACGATCTGGGATGCGGACATACTCATCTGGGCGGCATCCCAGATCGTCGAAGCGCGCGATCTTGGCCTGCAGCCGTCGCGCCTCATGGCGACGACCCCCTATGAGATCCTGAACTTCATTGGCCGTGGCGTTTCCTTGCGCGACTACGACCGCCTAAAGGCGGCCCTGGATCGCCTTCAATCCACGACGGTCGCAACATCCATCCGGCAGCCCACCGAGCGGCGGATGCACCGCTTCTCCTGGATCAACGAATGGAAAGAGCGCGCCGATCATCGCGGTCGACCGCTCGGGCTGGAGCTGATCGTGCCCGACTGGTTCTACGGCGCCGTGCTCGACGACGCGCTCGTGCTGACCATCGACAGATCCTATTTCGACCTTACGGGCGGCCTCGAACGCTGGCTCTACCGTCTGGTGCGCAAGCATGGCGGCAAGCAGGAATTCGGCTGGAGCTTCGACTTCGCCCATCTCCACGCCAAGTCGGGCAGCCTCTCACCGCTCAAGCACTTCGCCTACGACCTGCGCGACATCGTGCGACGGCAGCCGCTGCCCGGCTATCGGCTGACCATCGAACCCTGCATCGGCGGTCCCGACATCCTGTCCTTCGTACCTATCGATCCATCGCCACTCGGCGTGCCCCGCGGGCGTCGCCGAATGAAATCACGCCCTGGGGATAAGCTGTGAATTGTCTCGTGCTATCAGGGACCGGCACTATCGTGCCATCGGGGACCGAACTCTCGTGCTATCGGGGACCGGAATCGTCGAATCCGCGCGTTGAATCAGCGGTTTGCGAGCCCCTTAACTTCTCTAACCTAGATTCCTACGGAATCTTTCTAACGCACCCGCGCTTTTCGCCTCCTGCGGATAACCGCTGTCCGGTGGGAAGGCGCGCGTCATGATCGTCGCGCTGCTCAACCAGAAAGGTGGCGTCGGGAAGACGACGCTCGCGCTGCATCTCGCAGGCCAATGGGCGAGCCAGGGAAAGCGCGTCACCCTCATCGACGCCGACCCCCAAGGATCAGCGCTCGATTGGTCTCAGCAACGCGCCCGTGAGGGCCTGCCGCGCCTGTTCGGCGTCGTCGGCCTGGCGCGCGATACCCTGCACCGCGAGGCGCCCGAACTCGCCCGCGACGTCGATCATGTTGTCATCGACGGGCCGCCAAGGGTGGCCGGGCTGATGCGCTCGGCGCTGCTCGCCGCTGATCGCGTCCTCATTCCGGTGCAGCCGTCGCCGCTCGACGGATGGGCTTCAGCCGAGATGTTGGCGCTGCTCGGCGAGGCTCGCATCTACCGGCCCCAGATTGCGGCGCGCTTCGTTCTGAATCGCTGTGCGGCCCGCACGGTCATCGCGCGCGAAACGGCACAGTCGCTCGCCGAACATGACCCGCCGGTGCTGCCGGCGACGATCGGCCAGCGCGTCGTCTTCGCCGAGGCCGCACAAAGCGGCCGGCTTGCCTGTGAACTGGACCATACCAGCTCCGCAGCGTCGGAGATCGCTGGCTTCGCCGCTGCCGTCGAAGGGATTACCCGATGAACGAGCGGTCCCCGAAACGCAGCTTCGCAGCGCGACCCGGCGATGCCGAAAGCTGGATCAAGACGCCCGAACGTAACGCGTCACGTTCGCTGGCCGCCGAAGATTTCAGCGCGCGACTGACGATCGACGTCACCACCGACATGCGCGGCCGCATCAAGATCGCCGCCTTCCAACGCGGCCAGACCGTGGCCGACATGCTGCGCGCGCTGTTCGAGCGCGAATTTCCCCCATCCCAAGGAGACGCTCGATGACCGACGTAGCAACCGTCTCGACGCCGGCCATACCTGCGCCCGGCTCGCCGCCATCCGATGAACTAACCCAGGTCGAACTCGTCTGGATTGAGAAGCAGATCGAGCACTGGATGCGCTTCGGTCGCGAGGTCAGCGAACAGATCATCGACCGTCGGCGACGAATCCTCTTTTTCCCTCCCGGTGTGATCATGGCGCTCGTGCGTTGGGCCGCGAACGAGCACGGCACTATCGTGTCTCAGCTCGATATCCTGCGCACCGTCCGTCGTGGCGAGCCATGCCAAACGGTTCCAACTATCGCTCCTGGCGGCGACATTCTGCTCCGGATCAGCGGTTGGCCCAAGGTCGAACGGACTCTCCATCTCATTGACGCGATCGAGGCGCAGGGCATCGATCCCGCCGATGTCTCTTCCGACTATTGGCGGCACGTCCATAACCGTCTTTCTGTGGGCGAGACGCCCCGCCGATATTCGCTGCAGCGCCATCACGCCTTCCTCCTGATGCAGAGGATCGGCGAATGATCCGGCTCGGCTATGCCATCACCACGACTGCCGCAGCGTCGCTGCTTGGCGTCATGTCCATCGTTTCCGTAGCGCCGAAACTCATCTGGAACGCCTCGGCCAGCACCCCTATCGGCCTCTACGCCATCGAGCGCGATCGGTCCTTGGAAATCGCCGATCTTGTTGCTGTCCGTGCACCCGGCCCGCTCGCCACCTTCATGATCCAACGCGGCTACACGGCTCCCGGCGTGCCTCTCATGAAGCGCGTGGCCGCGCTCCCCGGACAACGAATCTGCCGGTACGGCAAAGCCATCACCATCGACACGGTGCCCATGGGCGATGCGCTCGAACGAGACCGTCTCGGTCGTCCTCTGCCGGTCTGGCAAGGCTGCCGCATCGTTGCTCCGGACGAGCTGTTCTTCATGAACTGGGAAGTGAACGACAGCCTCGACGGCCGCTACTTCGGGCCGCTTCCCGCATCAACCGTCATCGGGCGGGCCACCCCTCTCTACACCGACGAAGACGGCGATGGCCGCTTCGTCTGGCGCGCGCCGACGCGGTGACGGCACGCCCCGATCTCTTCCTCACCGCATTCCCAAGGAGGCAATCATGTCCCTGATCGGTCAATTCACTCGTACCAAATCAGGCTATATTGGACGCATCCACACCCTCGGCCTCGAGGCCGAGTTGGTGCTCGTGCCCGCCGAACAATCCGACGCCGAAAATGCGCCGGACTATCGCGTCCATCTCGGCGCCGAAGAAGATGGGCCGGAGGTCGGCGCAGGTTGGAAGCGCACTGGCGAGAAGGCCGGCGACTACGTCTCGCTGCAGCTCGACGGCCCGACCTTCGGCCACCCGATCCGCGCCAACCTGTTCCAGTCTGCCGACGACAAGACCGCTTGGGGCTTGCACTGGAACCGCCCCCCTAAGCGCAGCGAGCGGGACTGAGCGATGCGGTCCCGCCCTCATCGTGCTGCCGCCGGATGGCCTCGCGCCATCCGGCATGCGGCCTTCCTTCTCCTTACCGGCCTGGCTGTCGCGACGTCTCTCGGCGGGCTGGCCTCGGCGCAGAGCGCGCCTGCCGACCGCGCATCGGTGGCCGACCCCTACGCCGCCTTCGTTACCGAGGCAGCGCGGAGGTTTGGCATTCCAGAGCCTTGGATTCGCGCCGTCATGCGCGTCGAAAGCCGCGGCGACGTTCGCGCTATCTCGCCGAAAGGGGCCATGGGTCTCATGCAGCTCATGCCCGATACTTGGTTGGAGCTGCGCGCGCGATACGCGCTCGGAGCTAATCCCTACGATCCGCGAGACAACATCCTCGCGGGCGCGGCCTATCTGCGCGAAATGCGCGACCGTTACGGCTCACCTGGCTTCCTCGCGGCCTATAATGCGGGCCCTGGTCGGTACGAGGACTACAGAGCGAACGGCCGTCCTCTGCCGGCCGAAACCCGCGCCTATGTCGCCGCGCTCGTGCCGGTGATCGACGGGCGTGATCTCACATCCCCCATCACAGTCGCAGCGGCGGATCCGCTCGCCTGGACGCGCGCACCGCTGTTCGTCGCGCAGCCCGGCAGCAGCGCGGCTGCGGAAACGCCGCAGGATGATGGCGCTCCGGCTGCATCGTCGCCGCAACCATCACCGCGCGAAGCTCCATCTCCAGCGACGCAATCGGACAGCATTTTCGTGATCCGAGCAGCCAGCGCGGGGCCGCGATGACCGCGTTCGCACCATCTCGCACTATAGCGCGCTGCAGCGGGGGATGGGCGGGAGAGCGCAGGGGCAGCAGAACCACAACCGTACGATGGCAGGATAAAAGGCCGCGATGTGCGGCGATGGACGGTTGTGGTTTTTCAATAGGTTATTGGGCCTTTCCGCGATGTGCGCCTGATCGACACAGCCTGCGCCAACAGCGATATCCCCGCAGTTTCAATAGCCTTGCGCGATGTGCGGAGTCCCGGGCATGAGCGGCGAGGATGATTTCCGCATCCGGCCAGGTCGTATCCGCTCGACTCGCGCCCAATCGGTCAGGCCCTTTATTTCTCAGGCTATCGCCGCTGCCCAACGCGCCGGCGGATCAGTTTCCCGGAAAGGGAAGATCGGGCCAGGCAATCGCTCCCGTTTCGGGAGAGGGCAGAGGGCGGCGGTGCAAGCCAATCGGCTGCTGACCGCCCGCTCGCGGGGCGCGGTCATCAAGGCGCGCGTCGTGCGCCACGGCGGACGAAACGCTCCGCTCGCCACCCACCTCAGCTATCTCCGTCGCGAGGGAGTCACCCGGGATGGGGAGAAGGCACGGCTGTTTGGTCCGGACGGGAAGGAGGTCGATCCGAAGGACTTCGCCGAACGCTGCGGGGACGACCGTCACCATTTCCGCTTCATCGTCTCGCCCGATGACGCCTTGGAAATGTCGGACCTCAAATCCTTCACCAGCGATTTGGTCGGCCAGATGGAGAAGGATCTCGGCACCAAGCTCGACTGGGCGGCGGTCGATCACTGGAATACCGAGCATCCCCACGTGCATCTGATCGTGCGCGGCGTGCGCGACACCGGCGAGGATCTCGTCATCTCGCGCGACTACATCAAGGATGGGATGCGTGACCGGGCGCGAGACATCAGCACCCAGGAGCTGGGGCCGCGCACTGATCAGGACATCCGCCGCACCCTTGAGCGCCAGATCGAGACGGAGCGCTGGACCAATCTCGACCGTCAGCTCACCCGCGACGCCTATCGCACCGGCGTCGTCGATCTCGCGCCCCATCCAGATCGCCAGCCTGACGAATTCCATGTCCTGAAGGTTGGACGCCTGCGCAAGCTCGAAGCCCTCGGCCTTGCCGATGAAATCGGTCCGGGGCAGTGGACCATCGCCGAGAAGGCCGAAGCGACGCTGCGCGAGCTCGGCGAGCGCGGCGACATCATCAAGCGCATCCACCGCGACCTGACCACCAACGGCATCGAACGCGGCGCCGCCAGTTATGTGCTCGCGGCAGAAAGCATAGACGACCCAATCGTCGGACGCCTCGTAGCGCGTGGCCTCGATGACGAGCTGAAGGGCACGGCTTATGCCGTGGTGGATGGCGTCGACGGACGTACTCATCATATCAAGCTGCCCGACCTCAATGCGGCTGGTGACAGCACGCCTGGCTCGATTGTCGAACTACGGCGGTTCGACGATGCGCGGGGAGAACGTCGGGTCGCGCTCGCAATACGCTCCGATCTCGATATCGCCGCCCAGGTCACCGCGACCGGCGCCACGTGGCTCGACCGGCAAGCCATTGCTCGGGAGCCGGTCGCGCTAGGCGGCGGCGGATTCGGCGCCGAGGTTCAGGGCGCGATGGAGCGCCGGGCAGACCATCTGATCGCGCAACGTCTCGCCGAGCGGCAAGGTCAGAGCGTCATCTTCAATCGGGGCCTGATCGACACGCTGCGCAAGCGCGAGTTGGACACGCTTGCCGACAAGCTGACGGCGGAGACGGGACGCCCCTTCACCAAGGCCGGGTCCGGTGAATTTGTTGCCGGCACCTATCGCCAGCGCTTCGCGCTCGCCTCCGGCCGGTTCGCCATGATCGACGACGGCCTCGGCTTTCAACTCGTGCCCTGGACTCCGTCGATCGAACGCCATCTCGGCCAGCACGTCTCTGGCATCGCCCGCAACGACGGCGGCGTCGATTGGAGCTTCGGGCGCAACCGAGGCCTCGGCCTCTAATGAAGAAGGGACGATCCCATGACAGCGACGAAAATCCTATGGGGGCAGATCCTCACCGTCTTTATGATCGTGCTGCTGACGGTCTGGGCGGCAACAGAATGGACGGCCTGGCGCCTCGGCTTCCAGTCCCAGTTAGGGCAACCTTGGTTCGAGATCGCCGGCTGGCCGATCTACTATCCACCGGCCTTCTTCTGGTGGTGGTATTTCTACGATGCCTATGCCCCGTCGATATTCGTCGAGGGCGCCTACATCGCGATGTCGGGCGGATTCATATCGATAGCGGTGGCAATTGGTATGTCTGTCTGGCGCGCCCGCGAAGCCAAAAATGTCGAGACATACGGCTCCGCCCGCTGGGCGCGCACGGACGAGGTGAAGTCGGCCGGCCTGCTCGGCGCGGATGGCGTCGTCTTGGGCAAGCTCGAGGGCGACTATCTCCGGCACGACGGTCCAGAGCATGTGCTGTGTTTCGCGCCGACTCGATCTGGCAAGGGCGTTGGCCTTGTCGTGCCGTCGCTCCTGACCTGGCCTGGATCGGCGATTGTCCATGACATCAAGGGTGAGAATTGGCAGCTGACCGCAGGCTTCCGTTCACACCACGGCCGCGTGCTGCTCTTCGATCCGACCAATCCCAAGTCGGCCGCCTATAATCCTCTGCTCGAAGTCCGCCGCGGCGAATGGGAGGTCCGCGATGTTCAGAACATCGCCGACATCCTAGTTGATCCGGAAGGCTCGCTCGAGAAGCGCAATCACTGGGAGAAAACCAGTCACGCGCTTCTGGTCGGCGCCATTCTGCATGTGCTCTACGCCGAGAAGGACAAGACCTTAGCAGGCGTCGCCGCCTTCCTCTCCGACCCCAGGCGGCCGATCGAGTCGACGCTCGCCGCGATGATGAAGACGGCGCATCTGGGCGAGGCCGGCCCGCACCCTGTGATCGCCAGCGCCGCACGCGAGCTGCTCAACAAATCTGAGAATGAGCGCTCCGGCGTGCTCTCGACCGCCATGTCGTTTCTCGGCTTGTACCGCGACCCCGTCGTCGCCGAGGTGACCCGTCGTTGTGATTGGCGCATCACCGACATCGTCACGGCCAAGCGCCCAACGACGCTCTACCTGGTGGTGCCACCCTCCGACATAAATCGCACCAAGCCACTTATCCGCCTCATCCTCAATCAGGTCGGCCGCCGCCTGACCGAGGATCTGCAGGCGAAGTCCGGCCGTCATCGCCTCTTGCTGATGCTCGACGAATTTCCAGCGTTGGGCCGACTCGACTTCTTCGAGAGCGCGTTGGCCTTCATGGCCGGATATGGCCTCAAGAGCTTCCTCATCGCCCAATCGTTGAACCAGATTGAGAAAGCCTATGGCCCGAACAATAGCATCCTCGACAACTGCCACGTCCGCGTGAGTTTCGCCACGAACGACGAACGAACGGCGAAACGGGTCAGCGACGCGCTCGGCACCGCGACCGAGATGAAGGCGATGAAAAACTACGCCGGACATCGGCTCTCGCCCTGGCTCGGCCACATGATGGTGTCGCGATCCGAGACCGCACGCCCGCTGCTCACCCCAGGCGAAGTCATGCAGCTCCCGCCTGCCGATGAGATCGTCATGGTCGCAGGGACCCCGCCGATACGAGCCAAGAAAGCCCGCTACTACGAAGATCGACGCTTTCAGGAGCGGATCATGGCGCCGCCCGCCATCGTCAAACCGAGCCAAATCCCGGTCGACGACTGGACCACGCTGGACCTGCCTCCCGCACCGAAAATCGAGATGACAGCCGGTTCGGCAGTCCCGGACGAGGAAGATACGACCAACTCGGAACGGCGGCACCAGCCTGAGCTCAACCGTGTCGCCCCAGTCGAGAAGAAGCCTGTCATCGAGAACGAGTTCGAGATTGATCCGCCGGATGAGTCCCAGGACGACACCGCCAGGCTGAGCCGGTTGAGCCAGAACATGCGCCAGGTCGCGCGTCAGGCATCACTCGATCCCGGTGACGGCATCGAACTGTAGGAGCCCCAGATGTCGAAACTCCCGAAGAAGCAACGCCTTTCAGTCTATCTCGAGCCGGATGTGATGAGGGCGCTGACGGCGCATGCGGCGCGACGCGGCCACTCGCTATCCCTGATCGCCGAGGCCGGCATCGCATCCTTCCTTTCGCCTGATTCCGCCGAGCGTCAGGAGGCGGTGGTCACGAAACGCCTCGATCAGCTTGATCGTCGGATGACCCGAATGGAGCGCGACCTTGGCATCGCCGTAGAGACGCTGGCGATATTCGTTCGCTTCTGGCTGAGCAGCACGCCGGCTCTGCCAGAACCCGCCGCCCAAGCTGCACGTGCCAAGGCCGGCGAGCGCTATGAGGCATTCGTTAGCGCTCTCGGACGGCGACTCGCCAATGGGCCAAATTTGCGACAGGAGATTTCTGAGGACGTCGAGCACGCGCGCGACGCGGAATAGTCACTCCAAAGCTGTCCGCAAGTAGATCGTAGTTCCGCCGTTTACCTGTCTTTGCCGCCGATAGTACGACGACCATTGTTTGGTTGTTGTCACGCCCATAATTCTGCCCCTTCTACTCATCCCCGATCCAGGGCCGCGCGTTGGGCGCGCCCGCAAGAGAACGGGGACCGCGTGTCAAACCCCCACCAGAAGTCCGAAGCGATCCTCCGCGGCGCACGCATGCTGCGCACCGCGCTTGGGTCCGCGATCGCCGGATTTCTGGAAGACCCGCAAGTCGTCGAAGTGATGCTGAACCCGGATGGGCGGCTCTGGATCGACCGGCTTTCCGATGGCCTCACCGAAACCAGTGAGCGCCTGTCCGCCGCCGACGGCGAACGGATCATCCGCCTGGTCGCGCACCATGTAGGCGCGGAGGTCCATCCCGGCGCACCGCGTGTCTCGGCCGAGCTGCCGGAAACGGGCGAGCGGTTCGAAGGGCTCTTGCCTCCCGTGGTGGCGGCGCCAGCCTTCGCCATACGCAAGCCCGCCGTCGCGGTCTTCACGCTCGACGACTATGTCGCCGCCGGCATCATGACCGCCAACCAGGCCGAGGTGTTGCGCATCTCGGTGGCCGAAAGGCGGAATATCCTCGTCGCCGGCGGCACCTCGACCGGGAAGACGACGCTCACCAACGCGCTGCTCGCCGAGGTCTCCAAGACCTCCGATCGCGTGGTGCTGATCGAAGATACGCGCGAGTTGCAATGCACCGCGCCCAACCTCGTCGCGATGCGCACGAAAGACGGGGTCGTCTCGCTCTCAGACCTTGTCCGTTCGTCGCTGCGCCTGCGGCCCGACCGTATTCCGATCGGTGAGGTGCGCGGAAGCGAAGCCCTCGACCTGTTGAAGGCATGGGGCACCGGACACCCTGGCGGCGTTGGCACCATCCACGCCGGCACCGCAATCGGTGCGCTGCGTCGCCTCGAGCAGCTGATCCAGGAGGCCGTGGTCACCGTGCCGCGCGCCCTGATCGCCGAGACCATCGACATCGTCGCCGTCCTCTCCGGCCGAGGCGGCTCCCGCCGTCTCGCCGAGCTCGCCTGCATCGAGGGGCTCGGCCCCGACGGCGACTACCGCGTCACCCCCGCAAAGCCATCCAACAAAGGAGCCGCCGAATGACCCCGCCGTCAGTTCAGTCCTTGCGTCAACGTCTGCTGGCAAAGTCCAGCCTCGATCGCGTCGCCTTGGCCGGCATCACGACCCTCGCGCTTCTCTATTCCGCGCCCGCTTACGCCAACGGCTCCTCGATGCCTTGGGAAGCGCCGCTCCAATCGATCCTTCAATCGATCGAGGGGCCGGTGGCGAAAATCATTGCGGTGATCATCATCATCGTGACGGGTCTGACCCTGGCGTTCGGCGATACGTCGGGCGGGTTCCGGCGCCTCATTCAAATCGTGTTCGGTCTGTCGATCGCCTTCGCCGCCTCGAGCTTCTTCCTCTCCTTCTTCTCGTTCGGCGGCGGAGCGCTCGTCTGATGGCGGAAGGCGCGGACCACGCCGCTGAGCTGCCGGGATTCTCCGTCCCGGTGCATCGCGCCCTGACCGAGCACATCCTGCTCGGCGGCGCGCCGCGCTCGATCGCCATTCTCAACGGCACGCTCGCCGCCGCGCTCGGTCTCGGCCTGCGGCTCTGGTTGGTCGGCATCGGGTTATGGGCGATCGGCCATTTCGCAGCGGTCTGGGCCGCCAAGCGCGATGCGCAATTCGTCGATGTCGTTCGGCGGCATCTGCGCATCCCCGGCCACCTCTCGGTCTGAGGGCGGCGCCATGATGAACCTCGCCGAATATCGCAACCGCAACACGCGGCTCGCCGACTTCCTCCCTTGGGTCGCACTGGTGGGGGAAGGCGTCGTGCTCAACAAGGATGGATCGTTCCAGCGCACGGCGCGGTTCCGCGGTCCCGACCTCGACAGCGCCGTCCCGGCCGAACTGGTAGCCGTCGCCGGCCGGCTCAATAACGCGTTCCGGCGTCTGGGCTCCGGCTGGTCGATCTTCGTCGAGGCCCAGCGGCACGAAGCGGCGACCTATCCGGCGAGCCTGTTCCCCGATGACGCCTCGGCGCTCGTCGATACCGAGCGCAAGGCCGACTTCGAGGAGGCCGACGCCCATTTCGAGTCGAGCTACTTCCTGACCTTCCTCTATCTCCCGCCGGCCGAGGACGCCGCGCGGGCCGAGAGCTGGCTTTATGAGGGGCGCGATCACGCGGGCGTCGATGCCGGCGAGATCCTGCGGGGCTTCACCGACCGCACCGATCGCGTCCTCAATCTTATCGACGCTTTCATGCCGGACTGCGCCTGGCTCGATGACGCCGCGACACTGACTTACCTGCATTCAACCGTCTCGACGAAGCGTCAGCGCGTCCGCGTGCCCGAGACGCCGATGTATCTTGACGCACTGCTGGCCGATCAGCCGCTCACCGGCGGTCTCGAACCACGCCTGGGCGAGACCCATCTGCGTATCCTCACCGTGGTCGGATTTCCGACCGCGACGACGCCCGGCATCCTCGACGAGCTGAACAGGCTCGCCTTTCCCTATCGCTGGTCGACCCGCGCAATCCTGCTCGACAAGACCGACGCCACCAAGCTGCTGACGAAGATCAGGCGGCAATGGTTCGCCAAGCGCAAGTCGATCGCCGCCATCCTGAAGGAGGTAATGACCAACGAGGCGTCGGCGCTGGTGGACACCGACGCCGCCAACAAGGCGGCCGACGCTGACATGGCCCTGCAGGAGCTTGGCGCCGACTATGCCGGCCAAGCCTATGTCACCGCGACCATCACGGTCTGGGACGCTGACCCGCGTATTGCGGCCGAGAAGCTGCGGCTGGTCGAGAAGGTCATCCAGGGCCGCGACTTCACCGCGATGCCCGAGACGATCAACGCGGTGGACGCCTGGCTGGGCAGCCTCCCAGGCCATGTCTACGCCAACGTCCGCCAGCCCCCCATCAATACGCTCAATCTCGCCCACATGATCCCGCTCTCGGCGGTGTGGGCGGGGCCGGAACGGGACGAGCATTTTGCAGCGCCCCCGCTGCTGTTCGGCAAGACCGAAGGCTCCACCCCGTTCCGGCTCTCCATCCATGTCGGGGACGTCGGCCACACGCTGATCGTCGGGCCGACGGGCGCCGGCAAGTCGGTGCTGCTGGCATTGATGGCGCTGCAGTTCCGCCGTTACCGCCGCGCGCAGGTATTCGCCTTCGACTTTGGCGGCTCAATCCGCGCCGCCGCGCTCGCCATGCGCGGCGACTGGCATGACCTGGGCGGCGGTCTCACCGAAGGTTCAGAGGACAGCGTATCACTTCAGCCGCTCGCCCGGATCGACGATCTCGCTGAGCGTGCATGGGCGGCCGACTGGCTGGTCAGCATTCTCGGCCGCGAGAGCGTCGCGATCACACCTGAGGTGAAGGAGCATGTCTGGTCGGCGTTGACGTCGTTGGCGTCGGCGCCTGCCGGCGAACGCACGCTGACGGGCCTTTCCGTCTTGCTTCAGTCCAATGACCTCAAGCAGGCGCTGCGGCCCTATTGCGTGGGTGGCCCTTATGGCCGGCTCCTCGATGCGGAAACCGAGCATCTCGGACAAGCCACGGTCCAGGCGTTCGAGACCGAGGGCTTGATCGGGACCGACGCCGCCGCGGCCGTGCTCGCCTATCTGTTCCATCGCATCGAGGACCGTCTCGACGGCAGCGCGACGCTCATCATCATCGACGAGGGCTGGCTCGCGCTCGACGACGAAGGTTTCGCCGGCCAGCTCCGCGAATGGCTGAAGACACTCCGGAAGAAGAACGCCTCCGTCATTTTCGCCACGCAGTCGCTTTCCGACATCGACGGATCGGCTATCGCCCCGGCGATCATCGAGAGCTGCCAGACCCGTATCCTGCTGCCGAACGAGCGAGCCATCGAACCCCAGATCACCGCCATCTATCGGCGGTTCGGGCTCAATGACCGTCAGATCGAGATCCTCGCACGGGCGATGCCCAAGAGGGACTACTACTGCCAATCTCGACGCGGGAACCGCCTGTTCGAACTAGGCCTGTCCGACGTCGCGGTCGCGCTCTGCGCTGCGTCCTCGAAGACCGATCAAGCTGCCATCGCCAACATCGTCGCCCAGCACGGCCGCGACGATTTCCTGCCGGCCTGGCTGCGCCACCACGACCTCGACTGGGCCGTCGACCTCATCCCCGACCTCAAAAACAAGGAGACGTCCTCATGAAGAAGTCCCGTTCGCGCGACTTGCGCCTCGCCGCCGCTCTGTTCACCGCGACCGTTGCCACGCTCCCGCTCGCGGCTCCCCCTGCACACGCGCAGTTGTTCGGCGGGATCGTCTATGATCCGACCAACTATGCGCAGAATCTGCTGACCGCGACACGCGCGCTGCAACAGATCAACAACCAGATCACCTCGCTTCAGAACGAGGCGACGATGCTGATCAATCAGGCCCGCAACCTGACGAGTCTGCCCTTCTCCTCGCTTCAGCAACTCCAGCAGTCCGTCCAACGGACGCAGCAGCTTCTCGGCGAGGCGCAGCGCATCGCCTATAACGTCCAGAACATCGACCAGGCGTTCCGCACCACCTACGGCAACGCCTCGATGTCGGCGTCCGACGCCCAGCTCGTCACCGATGCGCGCTCGCGCTGGCAAAACACGGTCAGCGGCCTTCAGGACGCCATGCGTGTCCAGGCCGGTGTGGTCGGCAATATCGACACCAACCGCACCCAGATGTCCGCACTGGTTGGCCAGAGTCAGGGCGCGACCGGCGCGCTGCAGGCGACGCAGGCTGGTAACCAGCTCCTCGCCCTCCAGGCCCAGCAGCTTGCCGACCTGACAGCAGTTGTCGCGGCGAACGGCCGAGCCCAGGCGCTCTCCGAGGCGGAGCGCGCGTCTGCGGCCGATCAGGGCCGCGAGCAGCGTCGCCGCTTCCTGGCGCCCGGAAACGGCTACCAGGCGGGCAACGCCCGGATGTTCCCGAACAGCGGCAACTGAGGCGAACGCCATGGACGGCAAGATGCTCGCGCGCATCGGCGCCATCGTCTTTGTCGCGGTCGCGATTACGGCGACCGCGATCGAGATGACCCGCAAGGAGCCGCCGGCGGAGAATGCGGCAAGCCGTCCGGTCGCGGTCTCGTCCGATCCGCTGCGCGCCGAGCTCATCCGCTGTCAGGAGCTCGGCGAGACGGGTCCTCGCGATCCCGCCTGCCTCCGCGCCTGGGGCGATAACCGCCGTCGCTTCCTCGCCCCCGGCGCCCGCCCGATGGAGCCCCTGCCGGCTGTTTCGCCATCGGCCGCGCCGCCCCAGCCCGCGGGGGAGCAGTAGGCCATGGGCAACACGGGCGTCATCGACCACTTTCTCGAGGTCTTCACCCGCTACATCGACGGCGGTTTCGGGCTGCTCGGCGGCGAGGTGGCCTTCATCGCGACCACACTGATCGTTATCGACGTGACCCTGGCGGCGCTGTTCTGGTCCTGGGGCGCCGACGACGACATCATGGCGCGGCTCGTGAAGAAGACGCTGTTCGTTGGCGTCTTCGCCTACATCATCGGGAACTGGAACAATCTTGCCCGCATCATCTTCGAGAGTTTCGCCGGCCTCGGCCTGAAGGCCAGCGGCACAGGCTTCACCACGGCGGATCTACTTCGTCCCGGCAAGGTCGCCCAGACAGGACTCGACGCCGGCCGACCGCTGCTCGACTCCATTTCCAGCCTGATGGGCTATTGGTCCTTCTTCGAGAACTTCATCCAGATCGCGTGCATGTTCTTTGCCTGGGTGCTCGTGCTGCTCGCCTTCTTCATCCTCGCCGTGCAGTTGTTCGTCACCTTGATTGAGTTCAAGCTGACCACTCTGGCGGGGTTCGTCTTGATCCCGTTCGGTCTCTTCGGCAAATCGGCGTTCATGGCCGAGCGCGTGCTCGGCAATGTCATCTCCTCCGGCATCAAGGTGTTGGTGCTCGCCGTCATCATTGGCATCGGCTCGACTCTCTTTTCTGAATTCACGACTGGCTTTGGCGGCGCGACACCGTCCATCGACGATGCGATGGCGATCGTACTCGCGGCTCTCTCTCTCCTTGGTCTGGGCATCTTCGGCCCTGGTATCGCGTCCGGCATTGTCTCTGGCGGCCCTCAGCTCAGCGCCGGTGCGGCTGTTGGGACCGGTTTGGCCGCAGGCGGCGTGGTTGCGTTGGGAGCTGGCGCGGTAGGCGCGGCTGCATCGGGAGGCGCGTCGCTGGCCGGCGGGGCAGCCGCTGCCGCGCGCGGAGGGGCAGCTCTCGCAGGCGGCGCATCGACAGCCTACAGCCTCGGCGCAGCCGGCCAGTCCGGGGCTGCAGGCGTTGCATCAGGCCTCGGCGGCGTAGCCCGAGCCGGTAGTAACGCCGCCGCGTCGCCCCTCAAACGCGCCGCCGCGCGTGCCGCCGAAAGCATGCGTTCGAACTTCAATGCCGGAGGCAAAGCCGCCTTCGAGGTCACTGGCGGCACATCGACGGCAGGCACAATCGGCGGCGATGCCGCCGACGCCCCGTCGCCCGGATCGGCCGCTAACGGCAGCGGACCGCCTGCCTGGGCAAAGCGCATGAAGCGCTCGCAGCAGATGACCCATGCCGTCCAGGCGGCAGCGCATGCCGTCCGTTCCGGTGACGCCCATGGCGGCGGCTCCTCCGTCAACCTCTCCGAAGGAGACCGCTGATGTTCAAACGACCTTCCACACATTACGGCAAATCCCCTGAGCCGGAAACGCCCTACCAGCGCGCAGCGCAGGTCTGGGACGAGCGGATCGGCACCTCCCGTGTCCAAGCAAAGAACTGGCGCTATATGGCGTTCGGTTCTCTCATCCTCTCGGCAGGCTTTGCTGCCGCGCTCGTCTGGCAATCCGCGCGGGGGACCGTCGTCCCTTGGGTCGTTCAAACGGACCGGCTCGGCCAGGCGCAAGCCATCGCCCCCGCGGTCGCAGACTATCAGCCCACCGATCCTCAAATCGCCTTTCACCTGTCGCGCTTCATCGAGCAGGTCCGATCGATTCCGGCCGACGCGATCATCGTTCGGCAGAACTGGCTACGGGCTTACGATTTTACGACTGATCGTGGGGCGGCGGCGCTGAATGACTATGCTCGCGCCAATGACCCCTTCACCAAGGTCGGCCGTCAACAGATCTCGGTCGAGGTCTCCAGCGTCATTCGGGCGTCCCCCAATTCCTTCCGCGTCGCATGGGTCGAGCGCCGTTACGAGAACGGCCAGCTCGCCACGACCGAGCGCTGGACCGCGATCCTGACGATCGTGATCCAGACGCCGCGCAACGCCGATCGGCTAAGGGCGAACCCGCTCGGCATCTACGTCAACGCCATCAATTGGTCACGGGAGCTTGGGCAATGATTCCGCCTTTCCGTAAAGCCGGAAGCCCGGCTTCAGACATATCCGTCTTCGCACAATCACGCCGCTGCGCATTGCCGATCGTGCTTCTTGCCGCAACAGCACTCGCCGGTTGCGCCACCACAACACCGCCGCCGGAAATCTCCTACGACGACGCCGCTCCTGCGGTGCAGACGGTCGATCCGCCCGCGCCCGTCACGGTGGTCGAACTGCCTCGGCCCTTGCCGCTCCCGGGGCAGCTAAAGCCGGTCGAGCCCTCGCGCCGGACGCCCGAGCCCGCCGATCCGGCGGCGCGCGTCAACCAGGCCAATGCCGCAGCCCGCGTGCAGCCTGTCCGGGACGGCTTCATCAACTCGATGCAGGTCTATCCCTTCACCCAGGGCGCGCTTTATCAAGTCTATACCGCCGTCGGGCAAATAACGGACATCGCGCTTCAGCCTGGCGAGCAACTCGTCGGTGCAGGTCCAGTCGCCGCCGGCGACACCGTTCGCTGGATCATCGGCGACACCCAAAGCGGATCGGGCGCAACGCTGCAGGTCCACATCCTCGTCAAGCCGACACGGCCTGAGCTGATGACCAACCTGGTGATCAACACCAACCTGCGAACCTACCACATGGAGTTGCGTTCGACTGAGCGCACGTACATGGCCTCGGTGTCCTGGCAGTACCCTCAAGACCAGCTCATCGCACTCCGGCGCCAGAACACGGAGGCGCAGGCGGCACAGCCGGTGGCGAGCGGCGTCGACCTCAGCAACGTCAACTTCCGCTATGCGATCGAGGGCGACCGCGCTCCGTGGCGACCGCTGCGCGCCTTCGATGACGGCCGTCAGGTCTTCATCGAATTCCCCCGTGGCATCGGCCAGGGCGAGATGCCGCCGCTGTTTGTGGTCGGGCCGGAGGGGAACACCTCAGAACTCGTCAATTACCGCGTCCGCGGCCATCACATGATTGTCGACCGGCTCTTCGCCGCGGCAGAACTCCGCTTCGGGTCCGGCCGCCAGCAGAAACGCGTCCGCATCACCCGCACCGACGGGAGGCCGGCGTCGTGAGCGATTCCGATCCCCGAAAAGAAGAAGGGCCGGACAATGACTCCCAGCCGTTGACCGGCGAGTCTGTCGGGCCAGCGCCCATGCGGCTCCGCGCCGAGCCCCCACGCGTGACGCGGCTGTCGCGGAGGGTCCTCGCGGGCATCGGGCTCGTCGCCAGCGTCGGGATCGGCGGCGCGCTCGTCTACGCCCTCCAATCTCGAGATAGCGGCCGCGCGCCGGATGAGCTCTACTCCACTGAAAACCGCCCGACCGCCGACGGTGTCGCGGCCCTGCCGCGAGACTATAGCGGTGTGCCGCAACTCGGCCCACCGCTTCCCGGCGACCTTGGCAGGCCCATCCTCGACGCACAGCAACGCGGTCAGCCCGTCGTGTCACCTGGCGCGCCGATGGCGACGCCCGGTGTAGACCCAGCAGAACAACGTCGCCTACAGGAACAGGAAGCGGCCCTGACGGGGCGTCTGTTCACTTCGACAGACACGCGCACGAGCAACAGCGCAGCTCCATCGCCAACGGCGGCTCCTATCCCGGACCTGACGACACTCGGCCTCACGCCACAACCGACAACCCCTACGGCGCAGGAGCGCCAAAATGCGTTCCTCAATGCCGCACCGGATCGCCGGACCGTCGCGCCCGACCGCGTCGCCGCACCTGCGTCTCCCAACATTCTGCAGGCTGGCGCCGTCATCTCTGCCGCGCTCATCACTGGCATTCGCTCCGATCTTCCGGGCCAGATCACCGCGCAGGTTACGGAGAATATCTACGACAGCCCCACAGGCCGTATCTTGCTGGTGCCCCAAGGCACGCGCGTCGTTGGCCAGTACGACAACAATGTGCAATTCGGGCAAAGCCGAGTGCTGCTGGTCTGGAGCCGGCTGATCTTTCCGAACGGCCGTTCGATCGTGCTGGAGCGGCAACCCGGCGCCGACGCCGAGGGCTATGCCGGGCTCCAGGACGGCGTCGACTATCATTGGTGGGATCTCGCCAAAGCGGCCGGCCTCTCGACGTTGCTGAGCGTCGGAGCCGAGCTTGCCACGAACGATGACGATCGTCTGGTCCAGGCAATCCGCAACGGCGGGCAAGACACGATCAATGATGCCGGGCAGCAGATTGTCCGCCGCCAGCTCAATATCGCGCCAACCCTCACAATCCGCCCAGGTTTCCCGGTGCGGGTGATCGTGACGCGCGATCTGGTCCTCGAACCCTATGGAGGCTCCTAGTGACGAAGCTGAAACTTGGTCCGATCGCCGACGAGAAGCCGGTCAAGGTGACCTTGGAACTACCAGCGGCCCTTCACCGAGATCTCATCGCCTATAGCGAGGCACTCGGACGCGAGAGCGGCCACAACGCCGTCGAGCCGGTCCGTCTCATTGTCCCGATGCTGGAGCGCTTCATCGCCACAGACAGAGGCTTCGCAAAGGCGCGGAGAGGAGCCTAATTCGCCACCTCTTTGAGCCGAGCGGGAGCCGGATCCAGTGCAGTGTGTGCGGCCTCGACAGCTGCAAGCGCCGTCATGTTGACCACCCCCCGCGAAGTGACCGACGAGGTAAGAACATGGGCGGGCCGCGACACGCCGAGCAGCATCGGCCCGACATGAAGTCCGTCTGTCATGGCCTTTACGACGTTGAGGGTGATATTGGCGGCGTCGAGACTTGGAAACACGAGAAGATTTGCTTCCCCGCGCAACCGCGCCCCCGGTAGGATTCGGTCACGAAGCACCTCGGACAGCGCGGCGTCGCCGTGCATCTCGCCATCGAAATGCAATTCCGGCGCGTTCCGCCTCAAGATCGCGACAGCCTCCCGCATCTTGAGCGCGCTTTCCGAATCTTGCGAACCGAAGTTCGAATGCGACAGCAGGGCAACCTTCGGCTCGATGCCAAATCGGCTGACCGCGCCGGCGGCCAATATCGCGATGTCGGCGATCTCTTCGGCGGTCGGCTCGTTGTTCACGTAGGTATCGGTGAAGAACAGCGCCCCTCTGGGAGATATCAGCAAGCTTACCGCCGAATAGTCTTTTATGCCGGGCATTTTGCCTATGATCTGGCGAACGGCGTTGAGATGGTGCTCGTACCGGCCGACTAGGCCACAGATCATGGCATCCGCATCATCGCGTTTCACCGCCAGAGCGGCGATTACGGTCGAGTCAGTCCGGACTACGGTGCGTGCCGCGTCTGGCGTGACGCCGGCTCGCTCAACGCAAGACAGGTAGAGATCGACGTAGTCGCGATAGCGCGGGTCATCCTCCGGATTGATGAGCTCCAAGTCTTTGCCAGGCCGGATCTTGAGCCCAAAGCGTTGAAGTCGAGCCTCGATGACAGATGGGCGGCCGACCAGGATCGGAACGGCAATCCGCTCCTCGATGACGACTTGAACAGCGTGTAGGACGCGCTCGTCCTCGCCATCGGCGTAGATCACACGCTTGGGCACGCTCTGAGATCGCGCTGCGGCGAAGACGGGTTTCATGATCAACCCAGATCTGAACACGAAGCGGTTCAACCGATCCAGATAAGCGTCCATGTCGGCGATCGGTCGGGTCGCAACGCCAGTCTCCATGGCGGCCCGCGCGACGGCAGGAGCGATCCGCAAGATCAGGCGGGGATCGAACGGCGACGGTATGATGTAGTCACGCCCGAATGTCGGAACATCGCCCGAATAGGCGCGCGCAGCGACGTCAGAGGGCTCTTCACGCGCCAGGGACGCAATGGCCCGGACTGCCGCAAGCTTCATTTCCTCGTTGATTGAGGTCGCCCCGACATCAAGCGCGCCACGGAAAATGAAGGGGAAGCCGAGCACGTTGTTGACCTGGTTCGCCTGATCGGAACGCCCCGTGCAAATGATCGCATCCGGACGAGCTGCGCGAGCTTCGGCCGGCATGATCTCGGGCGTTGGATTCGCCAGCGCCAGCACTAGCGGCGATTCCGACATCTCCCGCAGCATCTCAGGCTTCAATACGCCGGGTGCCGAAAGACCGAGGAAGACGTCCGCGCCGCGGATAACGTCGCTGAGCGTCCTCGCATCGGTCGGCTGCGCATAGACCTCCTTCCAACGATCCATCAGGGTGTTTCGCCCCTGGTAGACGACGCCCTCAATGTCGCAGACCCATATGTTGTCCCGTCTCGCTCCGAGACTGACGAGGAGATTGAGGCAAGCCAAGGCGGCTGCGCCCGCGCCTGAAGTGACGATCTTCACGTCCTCGATGCGTTTGCCCGCGATCTCCAGGCCATTCTGGACAGCGGCGGCGACAATGATCGCCGTTCCATGCTGATCGTCATGAAAGACCGGGATGTTCATCCGGCGCCGCAGTTCGTCCTCGATATCGAAACATTCTGGGGCTTTGATGTCCTCAAGATTGATGCCGCCGAACGTCGGTTCGAGCGCCGCTACCGTGTCGACCATCCGGGTCACGTCAGTCGTGTCGACTTCGATGTCGAAGACGTCGATATCGGCGAATTTCTTGAAGAGAACAGCTTTGCCCTCCATCACCGGCTTAGAGGCCAGCGGCCCAATGTTTCCGAGCCCGAGGACGGCAGTACCGTTCGATACGACGGCGACGAGATTTCCCCTGGCCGTGTATTCGGCCGCTGTGGCCGGATCGCGCTGTATCGCAAGACAGGGAGTGGCGACGCCGGGGGAATACGCCAAGGCAAGGTCTCGCTGATTGCCGAGCGCCTTGGTTGCCTGGATCTCCAGCTTCCCCGGCTGCGGGTAGCGATGATAAAATAGCGCCGCACCCTCGAAATCGGACAGGGCTCGCTCAGGATTGTCGTCGGACATGCTCGCTCCTTAGGGAACGACGCTCATCTCTCGAGGACACCCCGTTCCAGGCTGTGGCAGTTCGCTCGAGCTCCGAGCGAACTGCAATTTGAGGATAGGGCCGTTGGCGCTCAGGCGGTCATTCCCGCGAGCTTCATCAGCAAACGAAACGCCATCGCGACCACGGCCAGCGCCGCTACGCTGCCTGTCCAGATGAGGACGAGCCAACCAACGCGCCGCAGCCACATTCTCCGATCAGGGCGAACTGCGGGCATCAGTGATATCCTTCGCCAGCCTTCACCTTGCCGCGGAAGACGTAATAGGACCATGCGGTGTAGGTGAGGATGAACGGAATGATGAACAGCGCGCCGACAAGCGTGAAACCCATGCTTTGAGGCGGTGCCGCAGCATCCCAGATCGAAATCGCCGGCGGAATGATGTTCGGCCAAAGGCTGATCGCGAGGCCAGTGTATCCTAGGAAGAGCAGCAACAACGAAAAGAGGAATGGCGCCGCGTGGCTCTCATTCCCGAGCGTCTTCAGGAGCGCCCAGGTCGCCAGCGCAACGAGGATAGGAACGGGCGCGAAGAAGAACAGGTTCGGCAGCGAGAACCAGCGAGCTGCGATGTCCGGATGCGCCAGGGGCGTCCACAAGCTGACGATGGCGATTGTAGCCAGGACCGCCAGAGTGATCGGTTTGCCAAGCGCCCGCATGCGAACCTGCAGGCGGCCTTCGGTCTTCATGACGAGCCAGGTTACGCCGAGCAAGGCATATGAGACGACAAGGGCTACGCCGGTGAACAGGCTAAAAGGCGACAGCCAATCAAAAATGCCGCCTGCATAGGCGCCGTCACGGACCTCAAAGCCATTGATGAACGCGCCGAGCGCCACGCCTTGCGAAAAAGTGGCGATATAGGACCCCCACGCAAAGGCCTTGTCCCAGAAGGGCTTGTGGCTCTCGTCCGCCTTGAAGCGGAACTCGAAAGCAACGCCGCGCCAGATGAGGCCGGCGAGCATGAGCATCAGCGGCAGATAGAGCGCGCTGAGGATGATGGCGTAGGCGAGCGGGAAGACGGCGAGCAGTGAGGCGCCGCCAAGGACGAGCCAGGTCTCGTTGCCGTCCCAGACCGGCGCTACGCTATTGACCATCACGTCACGGTCGTCCCGATCCTTGATGAACGGAAAGAGGATGCCGATGCCGAGATCGAACCCATCCATGATGACATACATCATGAGGCCGAACCCGATGATGATCGCCCAGATCAGCGGAAGATCGATGCCCATGGTTTTTCTCCTCAGCTGAGCGCCGGATCGACATCGTCGGGAGCAGCCGACAAAGGCCGCGCAGGACGCTGGGATTGGCCGGGATCGTGTGGCGGCGTTTCGTCTTCGGTGTGCTGCGGGCCCTTGCTAACCAGCTTGAGCATGTAGCTGACGCCCGTGCCGAAGACGGCAAAATACATGACGATGAAGGCAATCAGCGTCGTCGACAGGACCAAGGCCGAGTGGTTCGAGACGGCATGTTCGGTCCGCATGACACCGTAGACCACCCATGGCTGACGACCGATCTCGGTCGTGTACCACCCGGCCAGAATCGCGATCAGACCGGAAGGTCCCATCACCGTGGCGAACCGGAGGAAGAGCCTCTGGGCAAACATGCCCTTGCGCCAGCGCAACCATAGTCCACAGACACCCAGCAGGAGCATGAGCATCCCCAGGCCGACCATGATACGGAACGACCAGAAAACCAGCAGGGAGTTCGGCCGGTCTTGGGCCGGGAATTCGCTCAGTCCGGGGAATTGACCGTCCAAGCTGTGCGTGAGGATCACGCTGCCAAGGCGCGGGATTTCGATCGCGTAACGGGTTTCCTCAGCCTGCATATCGGGGATACCGAACAGAATGAGAGGCACGCCGGCGCCTGGTTCGTTGCGCCAATGCCCTTCCATGGCGGCAATCTTGGCTGGCTGATGCTCAAGCGTGTTGAGGCCGTGCAAGTCTCCGATCGCGATTTGCAGCGGTGCCACGATCAGCACCATCCACATCGCCATAGAGAACATCTTGCGGACGCGGGGATTGTCGTTGCCTCGCAGCAGGTGCCACGCTCCTGACGCTCCCACGAACAATGCCGTCGCGAGGAAGGCGGCGACGGTCATGTGCGCCAGCCGGTAGGGGAAGGACGGGTTGAAGATAACCTTGAACCAATCGACCGGCACGACGACGCCGTTGATGATCTCGTGACCCTGGGGCGTTTGCATCCAGCTGTTGGAGGCAAGAATCCAGGTCGCGGAAATCAGCGTGCCGATCGCAACCATGATGGTCGCGAAAAAGTGCAAGCCTGGCCCCACCCGGTTCCATCCGAACAGCATGACACCGAGGAAGCCTGCTTCCAGGAAGAACGCGGTCAACACCTCATAGGCAAGCAGTGGTCCGGTGATTGATCCGGCGAAGGCCGAGAAGTAACTCCAGTTTGTGCCGAACTGGTAGGCCATCACCAGGCCCGAAACGACGCCCATGGCGAAGTTCACCGCGAAGATTTTTGACCAGAAATGGTAGAGATCGCGGTAGACGGTGTCTTTCTTCCAGAGCCAAAGGCCCTCGAGCACGGCCAGATAGCTCGCCAGGCCAATGGTTATGGCCGGGAAGATGATATGGAACGAGACAGTGAAACCGAACTGAATTCTTGCCAGTTCGAGTGCGCTTAAGCCGAACATGCCATCGCCTCCTGCGATTCAGGCTCACTTGCTTCCTTCTCGCTCAGAGCGTCGGGACGGAGCACGGGGAATGAGACTGCTGCCTTGGAGCTTGTGTCCACGGATAGTCTGAAGACGTCGGGTCGCGCATAGTGACCGACCACATCAAGGTCGTACTTGCCTCGAACGATGACGCGTCGGTCGATCTCGGCGACCTTGATCGCCTCCCCGGAGAAGTCCGGCTCGACCAGAACGGTCCCAAGCGGGTCGACGATGCACGACCCGCCCCTGATCAGAACCGTGGCCGGATCGTCGCCCTGGAGCGGCGAATAGTCAGCAGGACCGTCGCCACGGGTGAAATACTGACAGGCCGAGATGACGAAGCATCGCCCCTCCAGCGCGATCGTGCGCATCGTCGGCAGCCAAGTGTCGCGGTCATCAACCGTGGGAGCGCAATAGAGCTCGACGCCCTGGGCGTACATCGCCGTCCGAAGCAGCGGCATATAGTTTTCCCAGCAGATCACGCTGCCGATGCGGCCGAGCGCGGTTTCCGCCACGCCGATCGTGGATCCATCCCCGAAGCCCCACACGAGCCGTTCGAGCGCCGTCGGCATGAGCTTGCGATGCTTCGCAATCAGCCGTCCGGCGGGGTCATAGGTGACCGCGGTACAATAGAGCGTGCCGCCAACGCGTTCGATGATGCCAACCACCAGATGAACGCTGTTGTTGCGCGCTATTTCGCCGAGTCTCGCGGCCTCCTGGCTGGGCAGCTCGATGGCGCTCTCATAATAACGCCGGAAATCCTCGCGGCCTTCCGGAC
>VFQO010000944.1_pt1 | contig 26245 bp, 19 predicted proteins | sample 3512331 | NCBI WGS metagenome assembly VFQO01 (sample SAMN10412371, study PRJNA504923) | tailings metagenome | isolation source: Replicate 3 from Balatoc abandoned mine | place: Philippines: Itogon, Benguet | collected 2017-08-28 | reverse complement strand
AGCATGCAGGCTAAAATCCTGAAAGATTTGGGAGATCAGTTGCTCCTAGATTTCAATCATCCTTTGGTGGGTTTCGATCTGCATTTCGAGGGGAATATCATGGAAGTGCGGGAAGCAACCAAGGAAGAAATCAAGCACGGTCATGTGCATGGAGAGCATGGAGCGCATGATTGATAACCTAGATACAAGAGATTAGAGACAAGAAACCAGACCGTCGGGCAATCCCTGACGGTTTTTTTCACCGCAGAGCCGCAGTGGCCGCAGAGAATTTTGAAAAGTATTCATTCAAAGTGTTCATTTTCAAGCTTTACCACCTAGTTCTTTTTAACCGAGGTCGAAAATGGAGATTTAGTCAAAACGATCAGTATCGAAATAATGTGACTTCCTTAGTAATCACTTCCGACTAAGACACTCTCTGAAAACTTAAAACCTCTGCGTTCTCTGCGTCTCAGCGGTGAATTTTAAGACTTCAACACCAATACTTTTTCCTCATCGAAGTGCAGGTACACCCGATCGCCTACTTGGTATTTACGCATCGGATCGTCCACTTCCCAGATATGTCCCCCTTCCCGAAGCCGTATCAATAGGGAATTGTAATGAACCAAATATCTCAAATCCACCACATGCCCCATTAATTCTCCCCGGGTGCGAAGTCGTACATCAGCGGGGCGCAGGTAGCTGTTGAATCGGTCGGGAATGAGGTTGATGGGAGAAAAAAGCCTCGCCACATAACGGGATTTGGGATGCTCGCAGAGGTCTTTGGAATAACCTTTTTGCACTACTTTTCCCTTTTGCAAAATCAAAAGGGAGTCAGTCAATCTCAAGGCATCGTCCAAGTCATGCGTCACAAAGATGACCGTGGTACCCATTTCTTTCAGCAATTCCTTCAGCTCAAAAATCAATTTCCGCTTTTGGATAGCATCCAAGTGACTGAAGGGCTCGTCCAAGAGCAAAACCTCCGGCTCCACAGCCAAAGCCTGCGCAATGGCTACCTTTTGCTGTTGACCTCCGCTGAGTTGCCTGGGTAAGCGATCCTTGTAATTTTCCAGCCCAAACTGATTTAAGAGACGGTTGACACGCTGTTCACGGTACTTCGCATCATACTGAAGCAAGGGTCGGTTGATGTTTTCTTCCACTGTGGAATTGGGGAAAAGTTGGTAATCCTGATGGATAAGTTTGATCTCGTCATAGCCCGGCACTAGTTTTTGAGCGGGATTTTCGATGAGTTTTTCCTCTAAAAATACTTCCCCTCCACTTTGTAGCATCAAGCCTGCAATCATCCTCAGGAGGGTGCTTTTTCCCGACCCACTTTCTCCTACGATGGACAAAAACTCCCCTCGAGCCAATTCCAGTGAAAAGTCATGCAAAGCCACATGAGAATCGTAGGATTTGGAAAGGTGGCGAATGGAGAGAAAGGTCATGGATTTAATTCAGTTTGTATTTTCTTCGGTAAAGATGAAAAAATCAAGTCATAACTGTGTTTGGCCAACTCCAAAATCAAGGGATCGGGCACATTCCCACGCACACTGACTGAATTCCATAATTTTTTATTCATATGATATCCGGGTGTGATTCCAGGGTATTGCTCCCGCAACTCGATAGAGCGCTCAGGGTCGCATTTCAGGTTGACGTAATCAAAGGTTTCCATGTCCAAGATTGCGAAAATTTTCCCTCCAACCCGAAAACACAGCGTATTGGCATCAAAGGGCGTATCCTCGGTCACATGGGGTAAGCCCAAACAGAAATCTCTAAAAAACTCTAAATTCATAGTTGATTGCCGTACATTTTTATATTTTGCATCAAATCAACTTGATCCTATCCCATGCGAAAATACCTTTTTCTTAGCCTTCTGCTTTCCATTTTCTGTATTTCTGCTTTAGCTCAAGTCAAAACGACGATAGTACCGGATCAGCGGAAAGTCCGGGTGGACGAGCAACTTTACAACAAACAGACGGGAGAAAAAATGACCGGTGAGCAGCTGTATCACCTGCTGCAAGAACGGCCCGGGATCAGTCTGGAAACCATTTATAACCGATACGGAGAGCCCGAAAAGTTTTACTATGATCCTGAAAACCCCTTTTTCAAAAAAAACAAAGATCCAAATCTCAGACCTCAAGTCGGACAAGAATTTCCGCTTTTCTCGTTCCGAGACATCCAAGGTCAGCTCCACCACGCTGAAGAATTGAGAGGTGGCTGGGTGGTGCTTTACTTTTATCCAATTTTGGAAGCAATACGGGAAAAAGACTGGTCGGGCATTTCCGAGCAAATTATAACCTTAGAAGAAAGTGGAGTTAAAATAAAAGGCTTCGGCGTTTTTGCCACCTCAAAAGATCCCGTGCCAGTTGTCGGTCAATACCAGGAACAAATCACGCTAGTCAACTCTGGTCAGGGATTTTTTGATCTGTACCACTTGACTGAGTTCCCTGCGACCTATGTAATTGATCCGGAGGGAAAAATAGTTGCATCTTGGAATAGTTCGGACGATATCGACCTTCCGGCGATTATTCAGGAAAGGAATTAGGAATTACAAAGCCACTTTGGAATTAAGAAAAGGAAGCCACTCACTGGCCTGACGCTCGGCATAGTCTGCCAAAAAATAACTTAAAGTTGGCTTGAAGGGCTGTTTTTTCAGGTTTAATCCGGCCTGTTCGGGAGTTTTGTCTCCTTTATTGACATTGCAGCGATTGCAGGCAGTCACCAGATTGGTCCAGGATGTTTTCCCTCCTTTGGATTTGGGCACGACATGATCAATGGTAAGATTTTTTTTGCTCCCACAGTATTGGCATTCTCCTCGATCCCTGCGAAAAAGATTGATGCGATTCAGCAAGACTCCATGATAGGGAATGGGCTTGTACTCCACCAGTCGGACTACAGCCGGATAATCAAAACTGCGGGAAACAGTACGGATTTCCATAAACTCATAGACGGAGAGGACTTGGACTTTTTCAAGCAAAACCAAAACAATGGCCTTCTGAACTGACACCACTGCTACCGGAGAATGATCAAGATTCAATACCAACACCCTTTTTTCCATACCTTAACTCACTAGCGATCTGACATCGAAAACGACCTGTTTAGCCGAACTGTTTTTGAAAAATTCTTCCCAATCAACCAGATCGGTGATTTTCATCCGATTATCCATCCAGAGCATTTCCTCCGCTCCCAGATAGAATCCAAATTGGGATTCTTGTTTTTCCAAGTCCCTGAAAATAAACAAATCACCCGGAAGTGCTGACTCAGACGAAATACTTTTCCCCGGAATTTTGCCCGAGATCCAACTGTAACCTCCTATAGAATAAATCAATCCAAAACCCAAAGCTGGGTCCAACCCAAAAATACTCCGCCCTCCTGCCTGAAAGGGTGCATTGAGGTAGCGAAGCGCAATTTCGCAAAGCTCTTCCCGATCGGCCTTGAGGGCATGAGGTCTCGATGTGCCCGTAAACCCAATATGATCCTGCCAATTAAACAACTCCAACTCGGAAAAATGCAGCCTACTGCCCGGAAGGAGATACAGCTGAGTACCGAGATAATCAATCGCTGCGATGGGACTCGTGACGATCTGGTAATCCTGATTGAGGAAATTTTGGTACTCATCGCCGGTGATCTCTTTGATCAGCTGGGCCCATACCCAGCCTCCTGTGCCTGTGTCTTCATGGAAAATGCGAAACCACTGCCGGTTGGAAGTCAATCCATTGATCTGATAGCATTCTCCAAAAAGAAGCTGGGTCACCAGCGCCGAGTCAAAAGTCGGCTGCCGATAGACAGGCAGCATAGTTTGACGGCAAATGCCGAAGGCATCAATCAAAGGCCATTCGTTGGAGCTCTCTTTTTGCATCTTTTTCCTTGAGGTCCTGACGCTTGTCATGGATTTTTTTACCTCTGGCCAAGGCTATTTCCAGTTTGGCTTTGCCTCGGTCATTGATAAATATACGAACAGGAATGATCGCTAGACCTTTTTCGGTTGACTTCGTTTGGAGCTTTTCGAGTTCTTTTTTATTCAAAAGCAGTTTTCGATCACGCACAGCTTCGTGATTATAGCTCGCTGCCATGCTGTAGGGAGAAATATGCATCTGCCGGATATACAGTTCCCCGTCCAAAAACATACAAAAAGCCTCCGTAAGCGAAACCTTACTTTCTCGTATTGACTTAATTTCAGTCCCTTTGAGCATCAGTCCGGCCACATAGGTATCGATAAACTCAAACTCGAAACTGGCCTTTTTATTCCGGATGTTGACGGATTTTTCGAATCTATTGGTCTTCTGAGACATGATCAAAGTTTCATTTTGGCCAGAGGAGTCACATCAAGTGATGCAAATTCCCCTTTGAGGTACTTGTAGTAAGCAGCCATGGCGATCATGGCCGCATTGTCGGTGCAGTATTCGAATTTGGGCACAAAAAGGTTCCACCCTTTTCTTCTGGCCAATTCTGCAAGCGTTGATCTCAAGCCTGAATTTGCCGAAACTCCTCCGGCGATGGCGACATTATTCACCCCATATTCTTTCATAGCATCCTTGAGTTTGATTAGGAGCATCTGGACCAAGGTATGCTGGATGCTGGCGCAAAGGTCGGGGAGATTTTCCTCGATAAACTTGGGGTTGATCTGAAGTTGATCTCGGAGAAAATAAAGCACGGCAGTTTTGATCCCCGAAAAGGAATAATTCAATCCCGACATTCGGGTAATCGGAAATTCAAAAGCTTTAGGATTTCCTTCCTTTGCATACTTATCAATCAGTGGTCCACCTGGATAAGGAAGTCCTAATAATTTGGCTGTTTTGTCAAAAGCCTCCCCCACGGCATCATCCTGAGTCTCGCCGATCACTTCCATTTCCAAATGATCTTTAACCAAAACCAGCTGCGTATGTCCACCACTGACCGTGAGACAGATAAATGGAAACTCAGGCTTAGGATCCTCGATAAAATGTGCCAATACGTGAGCCTGCATGTGATTCACATCGATCAGCGGGATATTGAGTGCCCGGGCAAATGCTTTGGCAAAGCTGACTCCGACAAGCAAAGAACCCATCAATCCCGGACCTCGGGTGAATGCCACTGCCGACAAATCCGACTTTTGAACGCCAGAAGAATTGATCGCTTCCTGTACCACCGGAATCAGATTTTCCTGATGCGCACGAGAAGCTAATTCGGGAACTACACCCCCGTATTTTTCGTGCACAGATTGCGTAGCGACAATATTATTAAGTACTTTGCCATTTAGTATTACAGAGGCAGAAGTCTCGTCGCACGAGGATTCGATTGCTAGAATAGAAATATCTTTGGTACCCATTGGAAAAGAAGGCGAAAGTTACGGATTTTTTATACAAAGCTTTCCGAGTGTTAGTCTGGGTCGTGTTTTCCTCGCTTCTCTTTCTGATTTTCTTGGCTTTGGCTTTGCAGATTACGCCTGTCCAAAATTGGCTGATCGACCGTACAGCAGGGTATCTGACTGCCAACACCAATTTTCGCACAGAAGTAGATAATATTCGAATCACCTGGTGGGATGCCGTGGAGCTACAGGGGCTGCGGATTTTTGACCATCAAGACAGCTTGATGCTCGGAGCTTCCCAGGCGAATGTAGATTTTGCTATTCTTTCCCTTATTCCTCCGGGAGATCCCACCATCGATGCTATTCGATTGGAACGGGCTCAGGTCAAACTTCTCACCCACCGTGGAGATTCGACTATGAATATCAACCGCTGGATCACCGAGCTAGGAGAAGTATTTGGGAGCTCAAGTTCTACCAGTACCGGTCCTAAATTTTTCATCCAAAACATCGAGCTCCGACAGTCTGAGTTTGCCTTGGTCAACTTTAATCCTGACCCGGTAGATACGGGGATGGATTTCAACAGACTGGAATTTGGAGAAATCACGGCAAGTGCAGACGAGTTTCGTCTCGAAGGTCCAGAGATCGGCCTGAATATCAAGCTACTCACTGGGACAGAAGTCAATTCTGGCCTTACCATTCAAGAACTGAAAACACAGCTCATCTATTCGCCGAAATTTATCGAGCTCGACGCACTCAGTCTAAAGACTCCCAGAAGCCACATTAAAGAATACCTGAGGCTGGACCTTACCGGCCCAGAAGGATTTGGAGATCTTTATCACCAGGTGAAGATTACCGCTCGAATGGACGAGACCAAAGTGGATTTGGAGGACTTGAGGCTATTTGTACCGGCACTGCCTGAGTTTGAGGATCAGATTTACCTCAGTGGGGAAATCTCCGGGCCCATTTCGGATATTAGGTCTGATGAATTTTTGATCCGACTGGGTGAAAAAACCGCCCTTTTTGGGTCCTTTCTGCTGGATGGGCTTCCAGAGATCAGCGAAACCTACATTAACCTTTCGTTGAAAAACTCTGTGGTTTCGGCAAGAGACTTGGCTCCTTACCTTAGTCCGGAGATCGAGCGTGAAATCAATAAATTTAATCTAATCCGCTTCGATGCGGATTTTGCTGGATTGCCAACCCGATTTACGACCAATGGCAACTTCCGAACGAGCATCGGAAACCTGGAAGGCCGGGTCAATTATGATTTGGTCAATCAAATACCCACTGTGGTATCCCGGGTTAGAGTGACTAATCTTGACTTGGGCATCCTCGCCGAAGATCGACAGCTACTTCAGAAAATCAGCCTCAACGGAAATGTCAACTTCAAAGGTACCTCGGCCGAAGATGCCCTAATCGACCTAAATGCCAGAATCAGCGAGCTCGGCTTTCAAAACTACACGTATACCAACATCCAAACTGACGCCACGTATGGCCTCAATCTTTTCAGAGGAAATCTATCGATAGCCGATCCCAATCTGAAAACTCAAGTCAAAGGCTATGTGAATCTTGAAGAAAACGTGGACTCGGTTCGCCTTCAAGTCAACTTGGACACCCTGTTTTTAGATAGGATCAATCTGTCGGAAAAGCCGGTTTTTCTGGCGGGCAATCTGGACATCGACACCAAAGGCATTGAGCTGGATGACATCCAGGGGATCGCGCGATTCAACGATATCGAGATCGGCTACGAAGACCGCTATTTGGAAGTGGGAGATTTCTTTTTCCAATCCATATTTGCAGGAGGTACACGCACGCTATCGTTTAACTCAGACTACCTCGTAGCCGCTGCCTCAGGCCAGTTTAACCTGGAGCAAATGAGCCGGGATCTGGATATTTTGAGTAGGCAGTACTTAGCCATTTTGCTCAACGAGGCGCCCCCATTGGCGGATTTGGAAGAGAGCTTTTCGGAAACTTACAATCTCGACCTAAATGTCCGCATGACGGATATCAATCCTTTGCTGGGGCTTTTCCAACCTGACTTGAGCATTTCGAAAAACACCATCTTGGAGGGGGCATTTTATCAAACTGAAGAAAACACTGTTTTCAACTTTTTCTCTTCCATCGATACGCTGAACTATCAGGGAAACCGATTTTTAGGAAACAACATAGATTTCAACACTTCCAAAATCATCAACTCGGAGGATATTTTGGCTTCTTTCTATGTGTATTCGAAAAATCAGATTTTTGGGCAAACTATCAATTTTTCCAATCTCGGACTTGAGGCTATTTGGAACCAAGACATTCTCGATCTGCAGCTGAGTTTGGACCAGGATTCGACTCAAAGCAGAGCCAGAATCAATGCGGAGTCCAGATTTTCGACTCAGGAAACCCAACTCAAGTTCAAGCCTTCGGAGTTAAAAGTTTTGGATAGAAACTGGCAGTTTGACCCTAATAACCTCGTCACTTTACAAAACGGCGAGATCAAATTTAGCCAGCTCAAAATCTCGAATGAAGACCAATTCCTAAGTCTTGAGGGGGACATTTCCTCCAATCCAGAAGATAATCTTCAGGTCATTCTCAACCGGGTAGGCATCGACCTGCTGAATACGTTTACAACCCAGGATTTTGAGGGGACTGCCGATGGTGCATTTTCATTGACCGACCTCCTTGGTCAGCCGGTCATAGCGGGTGAGCTGACCATCGAAGACATGGAAATCAATGATTTCCCGATCGGGAATGTGGAGTCAGGTATCAACCTCAGAGATCAGGAACTCATCGTCCAATTAGAAAATACCGTAAATGGGCAGAAGAAAATAGATATCGGCGGAATCATCGGACTGGAAAATCAGAATCTGGATATGGAAGTCCTCATGACGCAGGCCAATCTGGTGATTTTTGAGCCATTCCTCTCCAAATACATCACGAATCTAGGTGGAACGATGACCGGAAATCTCCAGCTGACCGGCTCAACCGATGCCCCTCAGCTGATCGGTAGCGGCAGAATAGATCAAGGTAAAGTCCGGATCAACTACCTCAATACCAGCTATCAGATCGATGGCAGTATTTTATTTCAGCCGACTTTGATCAGTTTCAGAGATATGGTATTCCGTGACCTCAATGGCAACAGAGCCACATTTACCGGAGGTATCAATCACAATTACTTCAGCGATATCATCCTTGATATCAGTTCACGACTGACCAATTTTCAGGTGATGAATACCACAGATCGGGACAATGAGGTATTCTATGGCTCAGCATATACTTCAGGAACACTGGATATCAAGGGTAGCACAACCAACCTGGACATCACAGCACGCGTGACCAGCCAGCCCAATACTCGGGTATTTATCCCGCTGACCAGTAGCAATGATCAGTATCAGGAGGACTTTATTCAGGTGATCAATATCCAGGACACTGTGCGAATTCAGTCCATAGCTGAGGAAGTCAACCGACTGGAGATCCAAAATATCCGCATGAATTTCATTCTGGATATCACTCCGGATGCCTTTGCAGAAATCATCATCGACCCCAAAACGGGAGAAAGTATCCAAGGTAGGGGTCGAGGGGTTCTGACCATGAATATTGATACCCAAGGAAACTTCTCCCTTACCGGCAATTACGAAATCGTGGAAGGTGTTTATAACTTTTCACTTTATAATCTGGTCAAAAAGAAGTTTGATATCCAGCCCGGCGGTCGAATCACCTGGTTTGGGGATCCCTATTCAGGCATCATGAACCTCAAGGCGGAATACAACGAGGCGGTTTCGCTCCAGCCACTGGCCAATGCCGGCAATCAGGAGAATAGTCAGTTTAGACGTCGCTATCCGATCAAAGTACTGATGAATCTACAGGGTGAACTACTTTCACCCTCGATCAGTTTTGGATTTGACTTCAGTGGATTTCCTTCCAGCGGGGATTTGCAGACTACCATTTCGGCATTCCAAAACCGAGTAGCTGCTGACGATCAGGAGATGAACAGGCAGGTAATCTCCGTCATCATGACCAAAAACTTGTCTCCCGAAGGGCAGTTTTCCGGCGTGTCCACGATCTCATCGAGCTTGAGCAATCTGCTATCCTCCCAGCTGAATAACTTCCTGAGTCAGGTGGATCAAAACCTGGAAATCAGCATTGACCTGGCCGGATTGGATCAAAATGCCCTCGAAAACTTCCAGCTCAATGTGGCCTATACCTTCCTAGACGGCCGGCTGCGGGTATCCCGCGATGGGGGATTTACGGATAATCGGGGCAATGCAAATGCCGCATCCATCATCGGTGACTGGCAGGCGGAGTACTTGCTGACAGAGGATGGAGTCTATCGCTTGAGGATTTTCAACCGCAATAACTTCAATGCATTTACCTCCCTTTCTCTGAGTCAGAATCTCTTGACCTATGGTGCCTCGCTTACTCAAAACGTCTCCTTCAACTCTTTTTCGGAGCTTTTCCGAAAACTCACCGGAAGAAGGGCCCGACGGCTCAATGTGTCGGATTCGGATGATTTTCTAAGAAGAGAATATCAGGGAGATGAGACCTGGACTCCCATCGATCTGGACAAACTGCCTGAGCGAAAGATCCAAAATGTCCCTCCTCCAATCGAGGACGTACTCTGGAAAGAAGATTTTTAAAACAATTTGGGAACGGATAGACTTCCCCAAAAAAGACCTTCATGGAAAAAGTGACCCTTTTCTGGTTTCGGCGTGACCTGAGACTGCTAGACAATGCCGGACTATTCTACGCCTTGCAGCAAGAGAAGAATGTACTTCCGATTTTTATTTTTGACCGCAACATACTCGATGCCTTGGAGGAAAAGTCCGATGCGCGAGTTCAGTTTATCCATCACGAACTCCATCAGCTGAAAACCAAACTTGAAGAAAGAGGCAGCTCCCTCCTGATCAAATATGGCAAACCCATCGACATCTATCGGCAACTCCTGACAGAATACTCCATCGAGGCCGTCTATACTAACCGTGACTATGAGCCCTACGCCAAGGAGCGAGATAGTCAGATCGAAGCAATTCTTGAGGAAAATGGAGCAAGCCTCCTAAAATTCAAAGATCAGGTCATTTTTGAACCCGGAGAAATCCTCAATGGCAGCGGAGAATTTTATAAAGTCTTCACTCCTTTCAGCAAAAATTGGCTCGAAAAATTCAAGCAAAGCAAGGTTCAGCCTTTTCCAGAACCAAACTGGAAAAATCTCTTCCAAACCACTCCATTAAATGAAATAAGTCTAGAGGAAATGGGCTTCAAACCAAGTAAAATCGCCATTCCTCCCAAGACTACGGACCGGGGACTGATCAAGACCTACGACGAAACGAGAAACTTCCCGGCTAAACCTGGGACCACCCGACTGGGTATTCACCTGCGATTTGGAACTATTTCAGTCAGGCAACTCGCCCTCGAAGCCGCCGGTCTAAACGACACCTATCTCAATGAGTTGATCTGGCGAGAGTTTTACATGATGATCTTGGCCTACAGCCCGCAGGTAGTGGACAAAGCCTTCAAGCCCGCCTATGATCAAATTCCCTGGCGAAACAACGAACAGGAATTCAAGGCTTGGTGCGAAGGCAAAACCGGCTTTCCGATCGTGGATGCAGGCATGCGCGAGCTCAATGCCACCGGCTACATGCACAACCGGGTACGAATGATCGTGGCAAGCTTTCTGACCAAGCATCTGCTGATCGACTGGAGGTGGGGAGAGGCGTATTTTGCCAAAAAACTCCTGGACTTTGAGCTCGCATCCAACAATGGCGGCTGGCAATGGGCCGCAGGCACTGGCACCGACGCACAGCCCTATTTCCGGGTCTTCAATCCTGACTCTCAAACTGAGAAATTCGACAAGGAAATGAAGTATATCCGCAAATGGGTACCCGAATTAGGAACCAATTCCTATCCAAAGCCGATTGTAGATCATAAATTTGCCCGCAACAGAGCAATAGAGACCTACAAAAAAGCATTGGAAGCATGAACATTGGCGACAGAGTACGCTTACTGCACGGAAAAGAAGAAGGAATAATCCGTCGAATCTCATCAGGTGGACGAATAGAAGTGGAGATCGAGGATGGATTTATCATTCCGGCGGTCAAATCAGAGGTGGTGGTCATCGCCGCTGCCGAGAAAAGTTACTTTGGTGTCAGTCCTGCCGAAACCAAAGAAGCCGAAGCCCCTCTACCGATATCTGCACCCAAAGACCAAGGGCTCTATTTGGCTTTCCTGCCCATCAATGATCAGCAACTCAGCCTGTATCTGATCAATGACAGCCATCAGAATTATCTGGTCCATGTATCGGAGGTTTTCGGAGACAATCATCGGACACTTCTGGCGGCGCCACTAAACGGCGGTGAGCACAAAAAATTTGACGACCGAGTCATCCGAGAAATGGACGAATGGCCGGCATTTTTGCTTCGATTTATCCCCATCCAGCCAAAATTGGAAAAAGTCATCCCGCCCTTTGAAAGACAGCTGAAGATGAAGCCCACCCAGTTTTTCAAGCATTTGAGCAAAGCCCCGATTCTGGGGAAAAATGTCTATCTCTTTGCCATGGAGCGTACGACCAAGGAGCTGGATATTCGCAGTCTCAATGCTGAGCTGAGCCAGATTCAGCCCAGCCCAGAGCTGCTCCGACCGCAGAAACCTGCCCGATCCATCGATCTCCATATCGAGCAGCTTCACCCCCATCCGGATTCCCTGAGTAATTCAGAAAAAATGCGAATTCAGCTGGAGATATTTGAGAAAAATCTCAATCAGGCTATCGCCTCAGGCATGGATGAGATCACTTTTATTCATGGGCTCGGCAACGGCGTGTTGAGAAAAGAAATTCACAAGCGTCTGAGCCAAATCGGAAATATTAAGTACTTTCAGGACACGCAGAAAGATCAGTGGGGCTATGGCGCCACGCTGGTGAGAATCTCCTAATCCATGCAGGTCAAAACTTCTCCGGTTTTCCAGCTTTTCGAGCAGCAGCACCAAGAAGCCAAGCGGCTTTTTCTTGACTTGGGAAAGCAAATCAAAGCCAAAAAAGCGATAGAACTCCTTTCAAAAATTGAATTTTTGGAACTCTACGCCGACCTGATGAGCAAAATCCACGCTATCGATCAAGCATCACTGCAGCATCCCAATCCGCCTTTTGGCAGTCTCAAAAAATCTCTTCGAAAAATCCACCATCTCAAGCTCGTAGAGCGGATGATCAAGCGGAGAAGTCTCGAGAGTGATCAGACTTTTGAAAGTTTTAGGTCCTATTTGGAGATCGAGAAACGAAAAACCCAAAAAGAAGCTTTTGATCTGGCAGTTGGGAGCTCGCTGCGGATCTGGGAGGATTTTTTGGATCGTTCCAAAAATGCCAGCAAAGGACTGAAGCCCCTGATGATCAGCACAGCCATTCACCAGCTCGTAAATGAGGAGCTTGATTTCCTCAATCAAGACATGAAGTCACCCTTGAGCACAGCGGCTTTCCGGGATTTGTTTGAGAGCTTACGCAAAATCATCATGCTGGAAAACTTCCTCATTCACCTGGGATTCAATCCGATTTTTGTAGCACAGATCCATGGAGAAATTCAATCTCTCAAAGAAAATCTCAAACCCTGGTACGCCAATCACCTTTGTTTTCAGGCCTTGACGCATTTTGTGTCAGAGAAAGAATCCCCTTCGAAAAAATACATCGATTGGCTCAAGGAACTCAAACAAGAAAAGAAAAGCCTGTCTTCCGAGATCGAAAAACAGGCTTTTGAACTGATGCGTAAGGTTCTGGTCTAATCAGATCTTTGCCAGCGCCTGAGCAATATCATTTTTGAGGTCTTCTGCATCCTCCACACCCACACTCAAGCGGATCAGCGAATCCACCAGGCCAACTTTTTCACGCTCTTCTTTTGGGATCGAAGCATGTGTCATCGTAGCAGGATGCCCACAGAGTGACTCCACGCCACCCAACGACTCGGCTAGGGAAAATAGGTGAAGATTTTCCATTACCGTCTTAGCATCCTCAATTCTATTTCCCACTAGCGTAAATGAAATCATACCGCCAAAATCTCTCATTTGTTTTTTGGCGATCTGATGGTTGGGATGATCCTCAAATCCAGGCCAATACACTTTGGCTACTTTTGGGTGATTCTTGAGGTAGGCAGCGATAGTTTTGCCATTTTGGCTATGTCGCTCCATGCGAAGGTGAAGCGTCTTGATCCCTCTGAGCACCAGGAAGCAATCTTGTGGTCCAGGTGTGGCCCCGCATGCATTTTGGATAAAAACCAATCTTGCAGCGAGCTCATCGTCATTGACCACCAAGGCGCCCATGACCACATCGGAGTGACCGCCGAGATATTTGGTCACGGAGTGCATCACGATATCAGCACCGAGATCGAGCGGGTTTTGAAGAAAAGGTGAGGCGAAGGTATTGTCCACGGCGAGCAATAGTCCATTTGACTTGGCAAACTGAGCTACTGCCACGATATCGATGATATTCATCATCGGATTGGTCGGAGTCTCCACCCAAATCATCTTGGTATTGGCATTGACATAGGAGCTCAGCGCATCGATGTCTGACATGGGGACAAAGTGAAATTTGATCCCATAGCGCTCAAAAACCTTAGTAAAAAGACGGTACGTTCCGCCGTAGAGGTCGTTGGTTGAAATGATTTCATCGCCGGGATTGAAGAGCTTGACTACTGCATCGATTGCACCAAGACCCGAGGAAAAACAGATTCCGTGTTTTCCATTTTCCAGAGCGGCAAGATTTTGCTGCAAAGCAGTACGGGTAGGATTGTGAGTGCGGCTATACTCATAGCCGAGATGGTCACCGGGAGACTTCTGCACATAGGTAGAGGTCTGGAAAATAGGAGTCATGATGGCTCCCGTAGATGGATCCGGCTCTACTCCGGCGTGGATGGCTTTTGTACCAAATTTCATAGCATGATATTTTTTTAGGACCGTGTGGAACCCGCTAAGTCAACTGCCGATTTCTCAAAATCGTTTCAACTGAAGAAAAGAAGGAAGCTTGAGTTGTTTCGAAATAGTGCTGTCAGTTCAGGAAATTCCTTGTGCCAATTCACTCTTTCGCATACGGTATAGGGACTTGTTTACTTGGGGTTAAATCTTTGGGGGTAATTTTCTACAGAAAGCGCTGAAGAATCACAGTAAGGGGAAAGAAGTGGGCTATCTTGCAGCGCTTTTGTTGACAAACAGGCCAAAGATGACTAAAAAAGGGAGTTTTTTCAAACTTCTTCGCGACTACTTCGGAGGGAATATCCTAGCTGGTTTTGGCTGGTTATGGGTGGCAGTTATGCCAGCGGTGGGGTCATCTTATCTACTTTATTCTTACGAACGACTCGATCAGCTTTCCCTTTACCAAGCGACTGACTATTTGATCTATACACTTCTGATCGGATTGATATTGGGACTGGCGCTTATGCCTACTACCCTGATGTCAATTGCCTGTGGATTTTTTTGGGGTTGGAAGGGATTTATACCTTTGGTCCTCGGGTACATTTTGGCAAATGTGCTCGGCTACCTGATTGGAAAAAAGCTCAACTCGGGATTTTTTGACCGATTATATGATCGCTATCCGGATACCCGAGATCTGCTCAAATCAAAAATCGACAAGCCCGGGCAGCTCATTTTCTTTGTTCGTATCAGTCCCGTGGTGCCTTTTGCGATTTCTAATTTTCTCTTTGCATCACTACGAGTTCCTTTGGCCAAAGTGCTGATCTACGGTATTCCCGGTATGCTTCCCCGCACATTAATCGCCTTCATAACGGGTCTGATTGCCAATTCATTTTTGGGGGCAAAAGAATCCTTGAGCTCTCCGGGGCAGATCGGTCTAGTGGTGTTTTTACTTTTAGCCAGCGGGATCGGCATTTATCATCAACTGCGCAATAGATAGCACTTACCTCAGCAGATACATTTTGCCAAATCCTTTGGTAAATCCCCGATCTCCGGCAGTAGGTCGATGTTCTATGAATTGCCCGTTTTTCCTCACCAAAACCCGATAGATATAGACTCCGTTGGCAAGCTGATCACCAAACTCATCCCGACCATCCCAGGCATATTCTGTGATATTATTACCGATCCGGATGGGTCCGAGCTCGTTTTGGAGGATCTCCCTGACGACCTTCCCGGTTACAGTCATGATCTGAATTTTGATTTCATCCGGCACTTCCATTCCCGTCACCGTAAAGACAAACCTCACCGAGGTACTGAATGGGTTTGGATAAGGGTAAAAGTTGGTGATAGTGGATTCATTCACCACCTCAAAAGTAATCTCATACGGCTGTGGTGAATCTTGATTGGTGATTCGAAGCATATAAACTCCATCCTCCAAGGGCCCCGGCAAAAAGGACACTCTGAAGTTTTCCTCCTCGGTGGCAGGATACCAGGTGAGGTTTGGATTGGAGAAATTGATTTTCTGGAATTGGCAACCTTCACAGTTTTGCTTGAGAAAAATCTCCATGCCGACCGTATCCTTTTTGTACAGAAAAGACTGATCATTGATCAGCTGAGCGGACACCATGACATTGGGAGACACGAGATCGCCATCCATGATGTAGAATCCGTCAAAATTCACATCGAGCAAGGAAGTGGAATTGTCCCCCTCGACCTCAAAAACCACCCCAAGATCAAGTTGATTGTTTCGGTAAGTCTGCTCTTGGAGAATTCTGGGATTGGCAAAAACCTCCAACTCAGTGGTTCCGATTTTCCCTAGACTTGTGAACTCAATGGGTACTTCCATCTCTTGTCCAGCCTTCAGCGCGGGGAATTTTTTGGAAAAATTCTCCACTTTTCTAGTCGGTACATGAGTCAAGGTCCAGTTTACCTGAATCGAATCTGTAAAATCATAAATTGAGGCATTTCTAAAAGCTAGCGAAACTGAGGCACTTTGGCCCTCCTTGATTTTGACCCTATTGACCGGATTTTTCTCATACAATACTCCCTCGGGCACTCCTTCATAACTCACCTGCCAATAGTCCAGCTGTGCAGGCGCTGTAGAGTTGGGATCATTCATGCTGTACCGCAGACGGATAAACGGATACTGCACAGGATTGATAAATGAAATATCTACCTGAGTATCCAGGCTTCGGGAAATAAGAATTTCCTCTTCCCCATTTGGCTTGACCCCAAGGATATCAAAATAGGTGTAATCCTCCTCATTGATCCAAGTGCGGGCATTGACATTTTGGAAGAATCGATCCCAGGTACTGGCAGGTCCAATACGAGGAGTCACTATCACACCCTCGGAAAGATATCCCTCTACCTCGGTCGAATACCAAAGCGTTTGCTCACGGGAAGGCACTTCAAAGTTAGGATTGCCAATGATCTCAATAGCCTCTCCGGCTTTCATCCCTTTGCGTCCATAGAGAATATACGGGTCACCCGTGGCTAAATTTCGGAGTGTGGCCTCATTTGCACCAAACTCCTTCAAACTTAGATAAGCCCGATCCGGCCAGCTGTCAAAAGTCACATTGCCTACTGTGAAAATGATCACATAATCTCCATTTTTGACGCCACGGACATAGTCCTGGAGAATGGAATTACCCGGCGAGGTGATCCAGCCGTTTTGGATACTTTGGATCAATTGCGGCACCCGACCACAGGCTCTCGAATCCAAAATATCAAATCCGGGAACAGGTATCGGCAGGTAGGGCAAGAGCGTCTTTTGATCGATTGCTACCAAGCCCAGCGATCCATTAGGACAAAGCCTGCTATTGGCGTTGTTCACGTTATCGATGATCTGAGGGACTTGATTGAGGTAAAACTGTGTGTTTCTGAACGAGAGTGAATCCACTCCAGTACCGATTGTGAATACTTCGATATTAGATTTTCGCTTTACATACTCCCATTGCTGGGAGATAGAAAGATTTTCCAGTTGACTTTGACCCAGCTGAGCATTGACACGCTGTGTCCATCCATTGGTAGTCTCGGGTATGAATGAAAAGCTCGACTGGGTCCACTCGGTGGACTCTCCTGGCAGTGGATCCTGAAATCTGGATCGAAGGAAATATGTCGTGGAATCATTGCCTGGCAGGAGTTGAGTCTCCCAAACGAGCAAACCTGAATTGGTGGATCGAATTTCCCGTCGAAAAGCTGAGTTAAAGGTATTGACCGTATCCATCTGCACGATGACCGTTCTGGAATTGGAGACCACACCGGGCACTTGGATTTGGACTGTTACCGTTTTTTCACTCACGATTCCAAAATTGGTTGGGAACAAGTGCTGAGTTCCGCTGAGGGGGACAAATGCGGTTAGTACAGCTTCGTTATTGGCGAAGGTCATTTCCCCAAATTTCCGTTCGGGATTGACTCTCAGAATAAATTGATTTTCTCCTGCCACCCCTTCCAAGTCTGCATTGGGTATAGTGAAATAGATGGAGTCAGACCTCATGATCGGAGGATTGGTAAACTTGGGATATTCGATCAAAGTCCCATCCGGCAGCTGTCTTTTGATTTCTAGTTCTACCTCATCGGCATGAGTGATCCCGATGTTTCTAAGTGTAAAACCCAATCTCAGACTATCCGAAATCGCAGAAATAGGCGAGTCATCAAAACTCTCCAATCTCATTTCCCCAGAAGTCACCGAATAGTCTGGTCGATTTGCAGGAAAAATCCGAGCGCCGGGATCACCTAATAACACCATCTGCTCCATATGCGTATAATTGAGCGGGCTGGTTCCGTATCGATCTACAAACAACTTTTCAGCTACACGCTTAACCTCTCCTACGCTTTTGTAAATCATGGAGCTATCTCCAAAGGCAAACTGATAGAAGGCATCAGAATATCTTCTTAGGTACACATCCACCCCTAGGGAAGTATTGGCCATAATGTTTGACGCACCTTTTTCCGGTGTGATGACCCAATCTTCGCCTTGAGTATAAGTAGTGCCGAAGGCACTTCCGTAGTCACATCCATTGAACAGCATCACCGGGTATTTGCCTCTGTTGGCATATCCTAGACTTTGATCCGAGGCAAAGCCAATTTCGATATCGATGACCGTAGGTGCTCCGTGTCCAAAAAAGGATATAAAGGAAATCCCCTTATTCATATCCCCGGTGATGTCAATATTCTCAACGACCGAATTAGACCGCTTGCGATAGGTTTTGACAGATCCGCCCATATAAGGCCCCTCTGCGATGGTTTTAAAGCCATTCAAAAATGAAAAATATCGCTCCAACTCAAATTCGGACAAGCCCCCACTGAGATGGATAATGTTTTTCTGCCAGGGTTCAGAGATTCCTACTTGATCTTTTTCGATCATTTTCTGCAGGTAATCCGATAGCTGCTGGGAATTTCTGGCTGGAATCCGACCAACTGCCATGGCTGGGGTGAGCGGTTGATCAGGGTCCAGTCCAATGACGTAAACATTGTCTGAAGCAGGGTATCCTCCCGCCGGTACCAGATCCCGAAATGAAAAAGCTTCGGGCGCATTTCGGTAAAAAACGGTCCGATTATTTAATCTTCCAGTGGAATAATAGGCCGACGATCGAGATGCCAAAAGCAGGTGACTAGGTCGATGCACGGGCCAATACGCTCTCAAAAACTCATAAAGGGCAACGGATGACTTTTCGCCATAGGCAAACTGATCGTAGAGCTCTTCCATGCGGACAGTAAGAGTATCAAACCCTCCGCCCAGTGGACTTGACCGATGCTGGGCATAAGCCAGAAGCGGATTGGCCTCTCTCGAACTGGGCTTTTCCAGTTCTCGATGGCCTACCAAAATATAGTCAGCCGCTTGTGCTAAGTAATTTCTAAAGCGGACAGGAATCAAAGTCGTGACCTGCTTGATTTTACTTTCACTCTGGATCAAAATCTTACTTTTTTTCCCCTGAACGCTGGCCGTGAACGTGAGTCCATTCCCAGTGGATAGCGTGATTTTCTCCGGATTATACAAATCTGCTGCATCCAAAGCAATGTATCCGCCGGTAGCTTGAGGCCAGACCACACGCTGATTTCCTTCTGGAAAAATCATCCACTGAGACTCAAAATTGCCAGCTCCCACCGGCTTGCGGAAGGTGATTTTTGCGTAGGAAATGGAAATATTATCCGTGTTTTGAATTCCTTGGGGACTGACTTTGACTACCAAAGTCCCAGTGGAATTGAAGTCGCTCATCTGAAGCGGCAAAGTCAAATACCTGGACTCGAAGCCCAAAAAGGTCGTCGAGGAAACCGATCGCTGTGTGGCTGAGGCAGGACCTGCACTGACACCAATAATGTGGGTGTTTTCTGATCTTCCGACTAGACCTAGCTCAAGCGTGGCAGTACCCGAACCCAAGACAGCCCCAAGATTGGAAAAGGTAAGCTCTCTGGATTGACCTTTGGTGACGACTGTACTCATCCAGCCTTCTCCCAGGTCGTAGGAGGAAAGCAAAAATCCCAAAGTATAGGGTCTTCCTAAGGAATATTGATCGGCAAAAATCTGTAATGCCTCTGTTTCAAATGTATTGGCAGTTGACAAATTTGCCGCAGGCGCAGGCCTAACAGCCATTCTTTTACCGGCTTGGCCAGGGGTCACCGTAAGAAAAAAAGCCGTGGTATCGGTGTAGGTGTTGTAGTAGGGATTGGGGATGGGGTCAATTTTGGTGTAGAGTTTTTTGTCTAGCTCGGCATCATTTCTCCTACCATAAAAATCAAGAAAGTCACCTTCATTAAGCGCTCCGTCACTTTCGCCCTCGATGTGCACAGCCACTTCCTGTCCTCGATGAAAAACCCGGATAAATCTCGGGTCGAGATTCTGGGTGCTCAACCCCGCATTTCTCAAAGCCTCAGGCGTGACCCGATAGATTCCATCTTCGGCGGTTGGGATTTTGTAATAGGTCAAATTGTAATCGTACCAAATCGGCTGCTGGGCACCCACATACGAAGTGGAAAGGAAAAGAATCAAAGAGAAGATTAATCCTGTAAATCTATTCATCACTTCCAGCCATTAAATTTTCGATCTGAAGATGTTAATTGTTCCAAACTCACCTTGACGCTGAAAATATGCGAATACGGACTTTCCGAAACATCCCCAAGATCTGACAGTGCATAATCAATCTGAATTTTGTCACTCAACACCACTCCTAGTCCGGCACTGGGAAGAAAATTCCAAGATTGCGCGCCGGTGAAATCTTTGATTTGTTGAAAATTGGTTATCCCGGCACGAAGGAATACCTTTTGTTTGAATCCTGCCTCAAGGCCAATTCGCGGGTCGATACTGACCGCATCGGAGGAGATGAGGGTATTTCTCGCTCCATCAAAAGTGGTCTCCAAATCAATGGAGGTGAGTAAAGAAAGCGTTTTGCCCACATTCCAGTCATAAGCCAATCCAAAGATCGCACGAGGTAGGGTAAGCTCGATGGTATTGAGCGGAATTTCATTACCGGTCTGCGCATAGACATCTCTGACTTGGTCCGCATTGTGGGACCAGGCATTGTAGGTAGTAGTAATGTCTCTGACCATGGCTCCAAGCGTGAGTCTATTGACCCGATATATAGCACCGACATCGAGGCCAAAGCCCCAAGCTTTCGCAAATTTGCCCACGTTTCGGTGAATGATTTTAGCATTAGCGCCGATTTTGAGCCGATCAGAAATATCCCGTCCAAAACTCATCAGGAGGGCATAATCCGCGGCATTAAAAAATTGGATATTGTCGTAGTTCAATGCGCCATTGGCATCGTAGAGAAATCTCGTGTCGGGGATATCGTCTACTCCAAATCGGATCAGAGATACGGCAAGTTGATTTTGGCTTCCGAGCGGTGTGCTAAATCCTAAATAGTCATACTGCGCAATCCCGGCAAAATACTCCGCATGCATCAGCGAGGCTTGATACCGATGCGTGATGGAGGTCAGCGCAGCAGGATTCCAATAGGACGCAGTCACATCCCTGACTGAAGCAACCTGCGAACCGCCCATAGCGAGGGCTCGAGCGCTGACTCCAATCTGCAAAAATTCATTGGAGTATTTTGGAGTAATACTTTGGCAAAAAGCCATTTCCCCCCAAAATAAGAGAAGGGAAACCGAGAGGATGGAAAGTAAAAACCTGAGTAATTCTTTTTTCACGATTACAAATTAATCTAAAAAATAAATCCCTGACGAATAATCAAAAATTAAGACCTACAAAGTGAAACAATGTGTACATCAACGGACACTTATCTGTCACAGATCAGGACAAGTTTTGGAATCGGCGGGATCCTGCGCTTATCCTCTTTTTCCTTCTCTTATCTTTTATTGAAAATAAAAAAAGACCCTAATTCACTTGAAAGCGAGTTTTTCAGAAAGATTTGAGAAAAAGCACACCGCGGTAAGCAAGGAATCTTGCAATACAAGGTAGCTTGGAAAAAATTGGTATCATTTTTTAACCTAGGGATCCCCGAGGGACTATTCTCTCAGACAAAAATCACCACCTCATGAATGTTGCCAACACACAGATCCAAATGCGCAAAGGACTCCTGGAGTTTTGCGTTTTGCACATTATCTCGAGAGGTGAAGTGTACACTTCCGATCTGATCGAGGAGCTCACCCAAGCCCAAATGATCGTCGTGGAAGGAACCCTTTATCCTCTACTCAATCGTCTCAAATCTGCCGAGCTCGTGACTTATCGATGGGTCGAGTCCGAATCTGGCCCGCCTCGAAAGTACTATTCCATCACCGAAGAGGGAACCAAATTCCTCTCCACACTATCCGAAACCTGGTCTTCACTGGTCAATTCTACACTCCAAATCACTGGAAAGAACTGATCTCCCCACCTTCAATCTCGAATCATCATGAAAAAGACGATAAGCATCAATATCAGCGGCATCCTGTTTCACATCGAAGAGGATGGGTACGACACACTGCGCAAATACCTCGACGCGATCAACAAGCATTTCTCTGGGTATAAAGACAGTAAAGAAATCATCTCAGACATCGAAAACCGCATCGCTGAGATCTTCCTAAGCAATCTGAAAAACAACAAACAAGTCATCACTGCCGAAAACGTAGACAAACTCATCGAAAAAATGGGGACGATTGCGGATTTCACTGCGGTCGAAGATACCGAAACAAAGGAAGAAGAGCCCGAAACTGCCAATCAGCAACATGACGACTTCTACAAGTATGTCACTCCACCGGATGCCGCTCATGGAGGCTATAAAAAACTCAAGCGACTGGAAAACAAAAAGATTCTAGGAGGCGTCTGCGCTGGCATTGCCCATTACTTTACAGTTGATCCACTTTGGATTCGGTTGATTGCTATTTTGCTGCTTTTCAGCGGCAATATCAATATGCGTTTTGGCCTCTTTGACTTCTCTCCATTTGACAACTTTGATTTACGATTAGGCTTTGGCTTCTTTGCCGTAGTAGCCTACATCGTCCTGTGGGTCATCTTGCCGGTCTCGTATGAAACTCACGAGGATAAGCAGGTCAAAAAATTGTACCGAAATCCCGATGATAAGGTACTCGGAGGAGTAGCAAGTGGCCTGTCTGCCTACTTTGGCGTGGAGGTCCTCTATGTTCGCTTGGCATTCTTGGTGCTGACTTTTGCCGGAGGCTCAGGCATCCTGATCTATCTGATCCTGTGGATCATCACCCCTGTGGCGAGCTCGATCACCGAGCGGATCAAAATGAAGGGAGGCGAAATCACGCTGGATTCCATTGACTCTACGATCAAAGAAAATCTAAACCCACTACCTCCCCAGCCAGAATCCACGGGCAAAAAAATCCTGATGGCTCCCTTCCGGATTTTAGGTAAGGTGATTGATGCGATCGGCAGTGCATTGGGTCCCCTGGGAAAATTTATTGCCCATGTGATCCGAGTCATCTTTGGGTTGATTATTTTCTTTCTGGGCTTAGGCTTGACCATTACGCCATTGATCGCGCTATTGGCCTACTTCGGAGCGACAGATACCGATTACCGAGTGTGGATGGATAATTTTCCGATCGAGCTATTCAGTGATTTGGTGCCGATTTGGCTGGTGATCGCTGCGGTGGGAATCGTGATCATCCCGGGGATCATTGTACTGCTACTGGGACTTAGTGTATTGGCTCAAAAAAACCTGATCGGTGGACGATTTGGATTGGTAGCACTTGGACTTTGGCTGTTGAGCATCGGTATCGCAGCATTTCAGATTCCAAAAATCATCGCTCAGTTTAAAGAGGAAAACAAATATGAGGTGGTATCTGCCTTGCCAGTAAGTCCCGGAACCCTAATCCTGAGAGCCAATGATCAGGACAATGATGAGTTTCTCCACCTGGCAAATCTCAAAATCGAAGGGACTCAAGATACCGTAATTTCGCTGATGCAAAGTTTCTCCTCCCGTGGACGAACCAAGGCTGAGGCAATGGAAAATGCCAAACAGCTGACCTATCGATATACGATCGAAGACTCAGTCGTCACCTTTGACGAAGGGATAGACCTCACCCAAATGCAGACTTTCCGGGATCAGCGAGTCAATATGGTCCTGAAGGTGCCTTTTGACCGGCCGTTTATCATGGAAAGATCCATGCTGTCCATCCTGCACCGCACGATTAATGCCAACGGATATCGCAACTCCGATGTCAGACCGGAAGCCGTTTGGGTATTTAATCAGGCTGGACTGGTTTGCCTGACTTGCCCGAGCAAAGAGTCAAAGAATGATTCTTGGGAGGACTGGGAGGAAGAAAAAACACAGACTGACTCGGTCACCAAGGCCAAACTGGACAGTATCAGTCGCGAAAAATTCAAGGAATCCTTTTTCATGCAAGACTAATCTAAATTTCACCTAAAAAATCAAAAGAGGTTTCCGAAAGGATGCCTCTTTTTTTGTACCTTCTTTTCCAAAACTAACCCAAAAAACCATGGATATTACCGCGAAGTTCTTAGGAGGATCTGGTGCTGTTACAGGTTCCAAATATCTCTTAGACATAGGTGAATTTGAATTTTTGTTGGATTGCGGACTTTTCCAAGGTCCAAGAGAACTGAGACAACGCAACTGGGATGATTTTCCAATGTCTGTGAAGGAATTGGACGCCGTGGTCCTATCGCACGCACATCTGGACCACATCGGATATCTACCCAAACTGGTAAAGCAGGGGTTTGATGGCCCGATCTATTGTACCGAAGCAACCGCAGAATTAGCCAAGATCTTGCTTCTCGATTCTGGGAAACTGCAGGAGGAAGAAGCTGAATACGCGCGAAAAAAAGGCTACTCCAAGCACGAAAAACCGGAACCGCTCTATACCATGGAAGATGCAGAGGCGGTTTTTCCACTGTTTGTTCCCCAAAAATTTGAACAGTCATTCAGCATACATCCCAAAATCACGGTGACTTTCTATCATGCCGGGCACATCCTGGGAGCGGCGATTGTCAAATTCCGGATTGAAGGCGATCATCAGACCAAAAAATTGGTTTTCTCAGGTGACTTGGGGCGATATCATGACCCTATCCTTCACCCTCCTACCCGCATTCCTCAGGCAGACATCATCTGGATCGAATCCACCTATGGCGATCGAAAAGCACCATCCAGTAAGCCTGAAGATGAACTAGGCCGGGCCATCCGGGATATTTTTGACCGAGATGGGATCGCAATTATCCCTTCTTTTGCGGTGGGACGCACGCAGCTCCTGATGTACCATCTGTACCAGTTGATGGAAAAAGGAAAAATCCCTAAAGTCCCGATTTTTGTGGATAGTCCTATGGCAATAGATGCAACTAGGCTCTATCTGGATTTTCGTCAAGATCATCGGCTCTCAGCCATGCTGGAAGAAGACGACAAGCATGCATTCAAGCATCCCCAACTCCGGTATTTTCAAAAACAGGAGCAATCCATGTCTCTCAATGAATATCGAGGCAAAGCCATAATCATCTCAGCCAGCGGCATGGCTACTGGAGGGCGAGTTTTGCACCACCTCTTTCATCATATCCCTGAGGAAAAAAACGGGGTAATTATGGTAGGCTTTCAGGCTGAAGGTACTCGGGGCAGAAGAATTCTAGATGGCGAACCCACTATCCGAATCTACGGCTATGATGTCCCTGTAAAAGCAAAAATCTATCAAATCGAAGGTTTATCAGCACATGCTGATCAGGAGGAATTGATGGACTGGGCGGAAGGATTCTGCGAAAAACCCAAAATGGCCTTTGTAGTCCATGGAGAAAAAGAAAGCGCCGAGGCCTTGTCCAAAAAGCTTCATGAAGAACTAGGCTGGAATTCGATCATTCCTCAATACTTGGAATCATTTGTGCTATTCGAAGGTATATAACCTCCTTTTTGGAGAAATTCCCCTGAACCAAAAATCAAACTCCCGAACATGTATACCAACCCACTTGTCGCCATGCTAGCCTTGGCCTTGTTTTCCTTAATTACCTCCTGTCAAACCCTGAAAAATGGGAAATCTGGTATCACCGGGGTAGTCACTTGGGTGGAAGGCAATCAAATGCCCATGATTTTACAGGAGGGAGAAGAGCCTCCCAAAAAAGAGTCGAAACCCATCCAGCGAAAAATACAAGTTTATCCCTTGATGAAAATCAGTGATCTGAAAATGGAGGACGGGCTAGTGGTATCTTTGATGGAAAAACCAATTTCGGAGACAGAAAGCGACAGCAAAGGAAAGTTTGGTCTAGCGCTACCTCCGGGGAAATATTCCGTGTTCACGGTGGAAGAAGGAGGTCTTTTCGCCAATATTTTTGACGGTGAAGGAAATGTAAACCCGGTCACTGTGAAGGAAAATGAGTGGAGTTCGATCGAGATCGAGGTGAATTACCGAGCCGTTTATTAAATCTCGGCACTTCTTCCTGAAAAGCAAAAGCCCCGAAATTCAAAACTTCGGGGCTTTTGGTATTCTTTAAATAAACTGATTAGTCAGCCTTTTCCTTCTTTTTTACGGTAATGGATAACTCAGTACCCTCTCCACTGTAATCAGCTGTGATGACATCCCCCTCGGAAAGGTCTCCCTTGAGGATTTCCTCTGCAATCGAATCCTCCAGATACTTCTGAATAGCTCGATTGAGCGGCCGTGCACCATACTGCTGATCATATCCTTTTTCAGCCAAAAACTCCTTCGCTTTCTCGGTCAGGTCGA
>VFQO010000943.1_pt1 | contig 26261 bp, 23 predicted proteins | sample 3512331 | NCBI WGS metagenome assembly VFQO01 (sample SAMN10412371, study PRJNA504923) | tailings metagenome | isolation source: Replicate 3 from Balatoc abandoned mine | place: Philippines: Itogon, Benguet | collected 2017-08-28 | reverse complement strand
TCCCAGATCTCGCGCTCCAGGTCCTTGGGTTGGCAGAACAGCGTGACGCGGCCCTCGGCCGTGATCACCAGCCACGCGTTCGGTTCGGTGAAGCCGCTGAGGTAGTAGAAGTAGCTGTCGTGCCGGAAGAGGAAATCGCTGTCGCGGTTGCGCGGCCGCTCCGGCGCGGTGGGCACGATGGCGATGCCGCCCGGGCCGAGTTGCGAAGCCAGACGCGCGCGGCGCTCGGCGTAGATGCGGAAATGGGTGGTGGCGTCCATCGCACCATTGTGCCGGCCAATCTGCCTGAACGCAGGCGCCGCTGCGCGCGGCCGCACGCGCGCTACCGGTTGAGTTCGTCCAGCCGCTCGGGCGTGCCCACGTCGGCCCAGGGGCCGTGATACAGCTCGGCGCTCACGCGCTGGGCATCCATGGCGCGGCGCAGCAGCGGTGCCAGCGGCTCGGCGGTGCCCTGCGGGTTGCCCGGCACGATCTCGCACCATGGCGCTTCGAAGAGCGCACGTCGGTACAGGCCGATCGTGCTGTAGGTGAAGCGCGGCTCGCCGCCATTGAGTGCGAGCCCCGCAGGCGAGAGACCGAAATCGCCACGCGGGTTGTGCGTCGGATTCGGCACCAGCCACAGGTGCGCGAGTTGTCCACCCTGCGCGAAACGCTGCAGCGCGCCGGGGTCGAACGGAAAACCGGGGGCGAACACGTCGCCTGCCACCACCCAGAACACCTCGTCCAGCAGCGGCAGCGCGCGTGCGATGCCGCCCGCCGTCTCCAGCGCATAGCCGAAATCCTCGCCTTCGGCGGAGTAGGTGATCTGCAGGCGTTGCCCGCCACCGTCGAGCGGGACCTTGCCGAAGTACCGCGGGATCTGCTCGCCGAGCCAGGCGGTGTTGATGACGAGGGACCGCAAGCCCGCCGAAGCAAGGGCATCGACATGCCAGCGCAGCAGTGGCTTGCCCTGCACGTCCAGCAATGGCTTGGGCGTGTGGTCGGTGAGCGGTCGCATCCGGTTGCCGCGTCCGGCGGCAAGGATGATGGCTTGGGCTGCGGTGGCCATGTTCAGGGCATGACTGTAGCCGCCCGACCCGTTGCCGTGCTCCCCTGGGGCGCACCGTTAAAATCCGGGGTTTTCCCCAAGCCAGCCCGCATTCCGCGGCCGCGCTGCGCACGCTTCCACCCGAGGTCCCCCGCATGAGCGACTCTGCCGTCGTCAACGTCTCTCCCCTGACCATGGCCAACGCCATCCGCGCGCTGTCCATGGACGCCGTGCAAGCCGCCAACTCCGGTCATCCCGGCGCCCCCATGGGCATGGCCGACATCGCCGTGGCGCTGTGGGCGCGCCACCTCAAGCACAACCCGGTGAACCCGCAGTGGGCCGATCGCGACCGTTTCGTGCTCAGCAACGGCCACGGCTCCATGCTCATCTATGCGCTGCTGCACCTCACGGGCTACGCGCTGCCGATGCAGGAGCTGAAGAACTTCCGCCAGTTGCACAGCAAGACGGCGGGCCACCCCGAGGTCGGCCACACCCCGGGCGTCGAGACCACCACCGGCCCGCTGGGCCAGGGCATCACCAACGCGGTGGGCATGGCACTGGCCGAGAAGCTGCTGGCGGCCGAATTCAACCGCGACGGCCACGAGATCGTCGACCACCACACCTACGTCTTCCTGGGCGATGGCTGTCTCATGGAAGGCATCAGCCACGAAGCCGTGGCGCTGGCCGGCGCCTGGAAGCTCAACAAGCTGATCGCGCTCTACGACGACAACGGCATCTCCATCGACGGCAAGGTCACGCCCTGGTTCGTCGACAACACCGCCCTGCGTTTCGCCGCCTGCGGCTGGAACGTGATCGGCCCGATCGACGGCCACGATGTGGACGCCGTGGACCGCGCCATCGGCGATGCGCGCCGCCAGGCCGACGCGCCCACGCTCGTCATCTGCAAGACGGCGATCGGCAAGGGCAGCCCGAACCGCGCCAACACCGCCAAGGCGCACGGCGAGCCCCTGGGTGCCGAAGAAATCAAGCTCACGCGCGCCGCCCTGGGCTGGGCGCACGAGCCCTTCGTCGTGCCCGATGACGTGTACGCCGCCTGGGACGCCAAGGCCGCCGGCAACGCCGCCGAAGCCGCCTGGAACCAGCGCTTTGACGCCTATCGCGCCGCCTACCCCGAACTCGCCAGCGAGTTCCTGCGCCGCATGAAGGGCGATCTGCCCAAGCGCTTTGCGCAGGTGGCGGTGGACGCCGCCGTGCAGGCCCACACCAAGGCCGAGACCGTGGCCAGCCGCAAGGCCAGCCAGCTCGCGCTGGAGCACTTCACCGCCGCGCTGCCCGAGCTGCTCGGCGGCAGCGCCGATCTCACCGGCTCCAACCTCACCAACACCGCGTCCACGCCCGCGCTGCGCTTCGACCTTGCGGGCCAGGTGGTGCGCGACGACCAGGGCCGCCTGGGTCGCCACATCAATTACGGCGTGCGCGAGTTCGGCATGGCCGCCGTGATGAACGGCGTGGCCCTGCACGGCGGCTTCATTCCGTACGGCGGCACGTTCCTCACGTTCAGCGACTACTCGCGCAACGCCATCCGCATGGCCGCGCTGATGAAGCAGCGCGTCATTCACGTCTTCACGCACGACTCCATCGGCCTCGGTGAAGACGGTCCCACTCACCAGTCGATCGAGCACGCCGCCAGCCTGCGCCTGATTCCCAACCTCGATGTCTGGCGCCCGGCCGACACCGCGGAGACTGCGATCGCCTGGGCCGTGGCGCTGGAGAACCGCAACAAGCCCACGGCACTGCTGCTGTCGCGCCAGAACCTGCCCTACGCACCCAAGAAAGACCTGAGCGACATCGCCAAAGGCGCCTACGTGCTGTCCGAGCCCGCCGAGGTGGGCCTGAAGAAGAAGGCGCAGGGCGTGATCATCGCCACCGGATCCGAGGTGCAGCTCGCGCTCAAGGCCCAGGAACTGCTGGCCCGCGAGCATGGCATCGCGGTGCGCGTGGTGTCCATGCCCTCCACCACCACCTTCGACCGCCAGAACGTCGCCTACAAGAAGGCCGTACTGCCCACCGGTCTGCCGCGCGTGGCCGTGGAGATGGGCGCCACGGACGGTTGGTGGAAGTACGGCGTGTCCGCCGTGGTGGGCATCGACACCTATGGCGAGTCGGCCCCGGCGCCGGTGCTGTTCAAGCACTTCGGCTTCACCGAACAGAACGTGGCCGACACGGTGCGCGCCGTGCTCGCCCAACAGTGATTCCCTTTCGATTCAAACCCAGGAGCTGAGAGCATGACGATCAAGGTCGGTATCAACGGATTCGGGCGCATCGGGCGCATGGTGTTTCGCGCGGCGATCGCCAACTTCAAGGACATCCAGGTCGTCGCGATCAACGACCTGCTCGAGCCCGACTACCTGGCCTACATGCTCAAGTACGACAGCGTGCACGGCCGCTTCGACGGCGACGTCAAGGTCGAGGGCGGTCAGCTGGTCGTCAACGGCCAGAAGATCCGCCTGACCGCCGAGAAGGACCCGGCTGCGTTGAAGTGGGGCGAGGTCGGCGCCGACGTGGTGATCGAGTCCACCGGCATCTTCCTGGACAAGGCCGGCGCCGAGAAGCACCTGGCCGCCGGCGCCAAGAAGGTCATCATGTCTGCGCCCAGCAAGGACGACACGCCCATGTTCGTCTATGGCGTCAACCACGACACGTACAACGGCCAGGCCATCATCAGCAACGCCAGTTGCACCACCAACTGCCTGGCGCCCGTGGCCAAGGTGCTCAACGACAAGTGGGGCATCAAGCGCGGCCTCATGACCACCGTGCACGCCGCCACCGCCACGCAAAAGACGGTGGACGGCCCGAGCAACAAGGACTGGCGCGGCGGCCGCGGCATCCTGGAGAACATCATCCCCAGCAGCACCGGCGCGGCCAAGGCGGTGGGCGTGGTGATTCCGCAGCTCAACAAGAAGCTCACCGGCATGTCCTTCCGCGTGCCCACCTCTGACGTGTCGGTGGTGGACCTCACGGTGGAACTCAACAACGCCGCCACCTACGCCGAGATCTGCGCCGAGATGAAGGCGCAGAGCGAAGGCGCGCTCAAGGGCGTGCTGGGCTACACCGAAGACAAGGTCGTGGCCACCGATTTTCGTGGCGATGCGCGCACCTCGATCTTCGACGCCGATGCCGGCATCGCGCTCGACGGCACCTTCATCAAGGTGGTGAGCTGGTACGACAACGAGTGGGGTTACTCCAACAAGTGCCTGGAGATGGCGCGCGTGGTGGCGAAGTAATTCCGCCGCGGCCCCCCGCAAGAAAGGCGCCTTCGGGCGCCTTTCGTTTTGTGCGTTCAGTGCGCCGCGCTGCGGGAGAACAGGTTGACCACCAGCACGCCCGCGATGATCAGGCCCAGGCCGATCAATGCTGGCACATCGAGCGCCTGGCGGTGCACGAACCAGCCCAGGGCCGACACCAGCACGATGCCCACGCCCGACCAGATGGCGTAGGCGATCCCGGTGGGCAATGTCTTGAGGGTGAGCGACAGGCAACCGAAGGCAATGGCATAGCCAACCACCACGACCACGCTGGGCCCCAGTCGGCTGAAGCCATCGGCGGCCTTGAGCGCGGTGGTGGCGATGACCTCGGCCACGATCGCGATGCCGAGCAGCAGGTAGGTCGAGGCCGACGCGCTCATGGCCGTTCCTCGGTGAGTTGCAGGATGCGGTGCAGCGCCGCGTCCACCCCGGCCGCGCTGGGCACCGGCCCGAACACCAGGCTGTACCACAGTCCGTCGGCCGCGAGGCGGCAAGCGAGCAGGGTGGCGCCGTCGAGTGTGTCGGGCGCCAGGGTCTCGTCCAGGAACCGCGACCAGCGCGCCTGGTACTGCTCGTCCCCCAGTGCCAGCAGCACCGTGGCGCGCCCGCTGTGCGCAACGTCGAGCGCGTTGCGCCGCGAGGCCTTCACGTAGGCGCGCATGCGCCGCGCCGGCCCGGCGGGCTCCTGCGCCAGCGCCAGTTCGTATTGCGCCACGAAGCTGGCGAAGAGCTGATCGAACAGCGCGTCCAGCAGCAGTTGTTTGGTGCGGAAGTGATGCTGCAGCCCACCCTTGGAGATCCCGGTGCGCGCCAGCACGCGGTCGTGCGTGACGGCGGCCAGGCCTTCGTCGAGCAACACGCCTTGTGCGGCTTCGAGGATGCGGGCGCGCAGCAACTCGGGTTGTTTGGGGCGACTCAGGGCCATGATTTCAAATCCGTCCAGATGGATTGTTATTGTAGAAGCCTCCAGAAGCCGCCAGCTCGCCTACGACAAGTCCACCGATGGTCGGCATTGACACTAGACCGACCGGTCTAGAGAATGCGGGCCATGCCCACCGCACCCCCGCCCGAAACCGGCACGCGCGACCGCCTGATCGCCGCCATGACCGACGCGCTGCGCCGCCGTGGCCTGCACGGCATCGGCCTGACCGAGCTGCTCCAGTCGGCCGGCGCCCCCAAGGGCGTGCTCTACCACCACTTCCCCGGCGGCAAGACCGAGCTGGCCATCGCCGCCATCGACCGCGTGGTCGAACGCATGACCAGCGGCCTGGACCAACTGCTTGCCACCGCGCCCGACCCACTGGCCGCGATGCGCCAGTGGATTCGCGCCGCCACCGAGCGTCTGCAACGCACCGGCTTCGAGTCCGGCTGCCCGCTGGCCACGGTGGCGCTGGAATCCGCGCCCGACGACAAGGCCCTGCGCGAAGCGCTCGCCCGCGGCTTTGCGCGGCTGCGTGAGCGCATCGCACACGGCCTGGTGGTCGCCGGCATGCCCGCCGAGCGCGCCACAGGCGTGGCCACCCTGATGGTCGCCGCCTACGAAGGCGGCCTGCTGCAGGCGCGCGTGGCGCACAGCATCGAACCCGTGCAGCAGATCACCGACACCTTGCTGGCCTTGTTGCCCGCTCCCCCGACCCCGGAGAACCCCACATGACACCCGCCACCCGCGACGCCGTGCGCGTCGAACGCCTCACCCTGCACGCCGCCGACGGCTATCCGCTGTCGGCCCGGCGCTACCACGCCGCCACGCCGCCACGCGCCCACCTTGTGGTCGGCGGCGCCACCGCGGTGCCACAGGGCTTCTACAAGCGATTTGCCCAGCACGTCGCGGCCCAGGGCATCGACGTGCTGACCCTCGACTACCGCGGCATCGGCGACTCCGCGCCCCGCAGCCTCAAGGGCTTTCGCATGGACTATCTCGACTGGGGCCGCCTCGACCTCGCCGCGGCCGTGGCCCACATGCGCACGCCAGGCGTGCCGCTGTGGCTGGTCGGCCATTCTTACGGTGGCCATGCGCTGGGACTTCTGCCCAACCCGGAACACGTGGACGCGGCCTACACCTTTGCCACCGGTGCCGGTTGGCACGGCTGGATGCCCCCGCTGGAGCGCCTGCGCGTGCAACTGATGTGGAACGTGCTGGGCCCGCTGATGACGCGGGTGGCCGGCTACCTGCCCTGGAGCAAACTCGGCATGGGCGAGGACCTGCCGATCGATGTCTACCGCCAATGGCGCCACTGGTGCCGCTTTCCGCGCTACTTCTTCGACGACCCCGGCATGCGCGACGTCACCGCGCGCTTTGACGCGGTGCGCTTTCCCATCGTGGCCGTCAATGCGCTCGACGACGCCTGGGCACCGCCGGCGTCGCGCGACGCCTTCATGGCCGGCTACCGTAACGCGCCGGTGCGCGCCGTCACGCTGGATTCGCGGCGCCAGGGACTCGGCCCCATCGGACACATGGGCTACTTCCGCCCGCGTGCCCAGCCGTTGTGGAACGACGCTCTGGCGTGGTTCGACAGCCTCACCACCCCCACGGCCCGGGCCGCGACCGTGCCCGGCTGACGCCAGGCATCCGCAGCGAGCGACGGGAACGTGTGACCGGAGCGGGCGTGCGGGAGGCGCCAACGGTCATCGTCCCGCAGGCGCCAACCGCCTGGTGAACTGAGGCGGATGTCCGGTCTACTTTTGGACACGCGGGCCGCTGGCGGATGCTACAAATCTGCATGCGCCCGCCCCGCCTTCGCCGTTACCTCTTCTGCCTCTTGCTCGGCGTGGCCTCGATACCGGCCTCGGCCGGCGATCCGCTGGCCTTCGGGCTCATCGTGGGCTATCGGGCCGGTGCAGACGAGTTGAGTGCCGAACACACCGAACGCGGCCCCTGGGCCGATCGTCGCCAGCGAGAGCAGGCCGCCTGGAAACGCGCCACCCAGCGCTCCCGCGAGAAGACGCAGGCTGTCGCGAAGTCCGTGGGCCTGCCGGTTCGCAGCGTCGGTGAGGCCGGGCGCGCTGCCCTCATGCGGCTGGACAAACCCCTGCGCGGCCACGCGCTCGACGACGCCATGCGCCGCCTGCGGCTGCACCCGGACGTGGCCTGGGTGGAGCCTGATGTGATCGAGCGTCGCCGGTCCGAACCGACCGAAACCGACTACACCAACTTGCAATGGCACCTGCGCGTGCCCGGTGCGGCTGAGCAATCTGCCATGAACATGCCGCCCGCCTGGCAAATCAACACGGGCAGCAACGTGGTGGTGGCGGTGGTCGACAACGGCGTTCGATTCAGCCATCCCGACCTCATGGGAAAACTGCTGAGCGGCCATGATTTCGTGAGCGAACTCTCGGTGGCCAACGACAGCGATGGTCGAGACGCGGATCCCTCGGACCCGGGGGATTGGGTCAGCGCCGGCGATCTGGGCACTGCCATTTTTGATGCCTGCGACGTGGCCGACAGCTCATGGCACGGCACTTTCATCGCGGGTCAGGTCGGCGCAGTGTGGAACAACGGCATCGGTATCGCCGGCATCAACCGACTCGCCAGGATCCTGCCCGTGCGCGTGGCGGGCAAATGCGGCGCGTTGCTTTCCGACCTGCTTGATGGCGTGCGCTGGGCGGCCGGTCTCCCCGTGGACGGCGCGCCGTCAAACCCGACGCCTGCTCGCGTCATCAACCTGAGCTTTGGCGGCAGCACCGCTTGCAACGCGGCCTACCAGAGCATGGTCGATGACGTGACCAACGAAGGCGCGCTGCTGGTGGTGGCCGCGGGCAACAACGAGGGCCCGCTCACCCGGCCGGCCGATTGCGACGGCGTGATGGCCGTGGCCGCGGTGCGACGCGACGGCGCGAAAGCCGATTACTCCAGCTTCGGCCCTCAGGTGGCGCTCTCGGCCCCCGGGGGCTCGAGCGAATCGGGGGACGCCAACATGATCTACGCCACCGACAACGATGGGCTCACCACCCCTGGCGCCGATGGCTACGGTTACAAGCAAGGCACCAGCTTCTCGGCGCCCCAGGCAGCCGGGGTCGCCAGCCTCATGCTGTCGGTCAACAACAAATTGAGGCCCTCCGACCTCATCTACCGCATGACGGAGGCGGCGCGCCGCCGTGGCCATGTACCGTCCGCCTTGCCCGATTGCGGACCCGCGGCCGCCGGGCCGTGTCGTTGCACCACAATCACCTGCGGCGCGGGATTGCTCGACGCTGGCGTGTCCTTGCAGCTGGCCAGCGGGCCGGCAGCCATCATCAAACGCATCGGCACCGTGCAGCCGGGTGCCCGCATCACGCTGGACGGCGGAGCGAGCTTCGCGTTGGGTATGGCGACGATCGTGAGCCATGAATGGACGCGCGAGAGCGGCCCAGCGGTGGCGATCGACGGGGACACCGCGGCAGTTGCCAACCTGCAACTGCCGGACCTGGATGCGCGTTGGGTGTTTCGCCTTACCGTCACCGACAGCGATGGCGAAAAAGGCAGCGACACCGTGACCGTGGTGACCGTGCGACCCACCACGAGCGGCGGAGGCGGTGGCGCACTCGGCTGGGCCTGGGGCGCGGGGCTGTGGGCCTGGGTCGTCGCGTTGGCTTGGCGCCAGCGCCGACGCTGAGGCGCCTCAGCCGCAGCGCTGCAAGGTGCGCCCGCCCATGGCGGGACCGAGGGCGTCGATGCGCTGTCGCTGCGCCTCGGTGATCGCTGGCAGACGCAGGTTGAAGCTCACGCTCTCCGCACGTTCCTGCACCACACGCGCGGTGCGTACGCCGCGGCGTTCGGCCTGTTGCAGGCCGTCGCGTGCGGCCTGCTCGCTGGAAAAGGTGCCCACCGCGATACCGGGCGTCAACCCGGGCGTGCCGACGTCGCGGAACTCGATGCCCAGGGCGCGCAGCTCGGCCTTCTTGCGCGCCGCCTGCTCGGCACTGTCGTAACGGCCCATGTAGACGATCCAGCGGCCCGGGCTGCGCACCTCGCTCAGTTGCCAGGCGCTGCTGGCCAGGCCCAGCAGGCGCAACTCGGCGCGCAGCAGTTCAGCCTGCTCCTCGGTGAAACCACCGGCCTGCCAGCACGCGGTGGCCGCCTCCGTGGCTGGCGTGGCCGGCAGCGTGGGCGCTGCAGGAGCCGCGGGCGATCCTGGCGTGCTCGCTGGGGCGCTCGAGCCCTGCGGCGAAGCGGCAGGCGATGGCGAAGGCTGACCTGCCGAGGACGGGTTCGTGGGCGTTGCGGCCGCTTCGGGGCCTGGCCGGCCTGCCGCCGGGGACACCGGTTCCGCGCCTTGCGGGCCATTGAGCAGGCGCAGCCGCTGCGGTTCGATCTGCTGCGTCAGCCGCTGCGGTTCACGCGTTTCGCCGGCTGCCGGCCAGCCCAGGCCAGCCAGGTGGCCGTGGGTGCCCGCGTAATACACCGCGTTGGCCACGACCAGGGCGATGACCAGCCACCTCAGCATGGGCGCACGCTCACTTCGGCGCTGTCCACGCGGCGCATCTGCTGGCCCACGAGCACCCGCAGCGCGCCGTCACTGGCCACGCCGCAGGCGGTGCCGGTGGTGCCATCGCTCAGCACCACCGCACGATCCTTCAATGCATCGCGGGCGGCAAAGCGCCCGGCAAAGGCCGCAAAGCCCTCGGCCTCGAAGCGCTGCACGTCGGCCACCAGCGCAGGGACCACGCGCCCCAGCACCTCGGCCGCCGTGACACCCATTTCCACCTCGGCCAGGCCTGCGGGTGCCAGCGGGGGCAGGGCGCCCGCGGCGGTCTGCTGCACCGCCGCGGCGGCCGGTCGCGCCACGTTCAGGCCCACGCCGATCACCACCGCGCGCGCCGCGCCCATGGCATCGTGCTGGCCGGCGGTCTCGACCAGGATGCCGCCCAGCTTGCGGCCCAGCAGCCAGAGGTCGTTCGGCCATTTCAGCCGCACATCGGCGTACAACTGTTCGGCCAGACTCACGCCCACCGCGAGTGACAGGCCCGACCACTCGCGCGGCGCGAGCATCAGCCCGAGGGAGAACGTGAGCGACTGGCCGGCCTGGCTGTGCCAGCCGCGGCCCAGGCGCCCGCGTCCCGCCGTCTGCTGCTCGGCCACCAGCAGCACCGGATCCAGCGGCGCGCTGCGCGCACGGCGCATGAGTTCGGTGTTGGTCGAGTCGATCTGCGGCACCACCTCGACCGTGAAGCCCGGCAACGTGGGAACCACCGCCTGCCAGATGGCCTCGGCGCTGCCCCCAAGCGTGGCCGTGGCCATCATGGTCAGCCCAGCTTCGTGGCGCGCCCGCCGCGTTTGGGCGCGAGCAGCGTGCCGCGGCATTTCGGGGCGCCGCACCAGCAGGGGTACTGCGCCTTGAGCTTGGGCGTGAGCGGCTCGTCGATCACCAGGCCGTAGTCATAGAACAGTTCTTCCCCGGCCTGGATGGCGCGCTTGCTGCGGATGAACACGCGCCCGTCCTCGATGTCGGCCTCGCAGTTGGGCGCGCAGCTGTGGTTGATCCAGCGGGCCGAGTTCCCGCCGTACTTCGCATCGATGACATGGTCTTCGTCGATGTGAAAGTAGAAGGTGTGATTGGGGTCGCTCGGATCGTGGGGATGGCGATCCAGCGCCTCGGCCCAGGTGATGACTTCGCCGGTGTATTCGATCAGCGTCTCGCCCGGCGGGATATCCACCAGCGCGAAGACGCCCTTGCCATGCACCCCGGAGCGGCGCGTCTGGATGCGGCGGGCATCTTGCGCCGGGGCCGGGGTTTTCGTGCGCGCAGCAGGCTTCCGAGGGGTTTTCGTCACGTCGGATTTCTTTGGTAAGGTTGTTTTGTGCGGGTGCGCGCGTGGGTGCGCGCACGACAAGCGCGCGCCCGTGTGTGCGCGCTCGCGTGTGTGGGAGCGGATTGTAGAGATGAAAACCGAAGGCATCGCCAAGACCCTGGTCATTGCGGAGAAGCCGTCCGTGGCGCAGGACATCGTGCGTGCGCTCACGCCGGTCGCGGGCAAGTTCGAGAAGCACGACGACCACTTCGAGAACGAACGCTACGTAGTCACGTCTGCCGTGGGCCACCTGGTGGAGATCGCCGCGCCCGAGCAGTTCGACGTCAAGCGCGGCAAGTGGAGCTTCGCGCACCTGCCGGTGCTGCCGCCCTACTTCGAGCTCAAGCCGATCGACAAGGCCAAGTCGCGTTTGAACGCGGTGGTCAAGCTGGCCAAACGCAAGGACGTCACCGAACTCATCAACGCCTGCGACGCGGGGCGGGAGGGCGAACTCATCTTTCGCCTGATCGAACAGTACGCCGGTGGTCAGAAGGGCGGGCAATACCAGGGCCTGGGCAAGCCCGTGCGCCGCCTGTGGCTGCAGTCGATGACGCCGGCCGCCATCCGCGAAGGCTTCGAGCGCTTGCGCAGCGATGCGCAAATGCGCGGCCTGGCCGACGCGGCGCGCAGCCGCTCCGAGGCCGACTGGCTGGTGGGCATCAACGGCACGCGCGCCATGACGGCGTTCAACTCGCGCGATGGCGGCTTCTTTCTCACCACCGTGGGCCGCGTGCAGACGCCCACGCTGTCCATCGTGGTCGAGCGCGAGGAAAAAATCCGCGCACACCGCCCGCGCGACTACTGGGAGATCCACGCGAGCTTCCTCGCCGAAGCCGGCGAATACCCAGGCAAGTGGTTTGACCCGGGCTTCAAGAAGCCGACCGGCGACGACGCCGACCCCGATCTGCGCGCCGACCGCGTGTGGGACCTGAAGCAGGCGCAGGCCATCGTCGACGCGGTTCGCGGCAAGGCCGCCAGCGTGACGGAAGAGAGCAAGCCCACCACCCAGGCCTGCGGTCAGCTCTATGACCTCACCAGCCTGCAGCGTGAGGCCAACGGCCGCTTCGGCTTCTCGGCCAAGACCACGCTGCAGCTCGCGCAGAGCCTGTACGAGCGCCACAAGGCGCTCACCTACCCGCGTACCGATTCGCGCGCGCTGCCCGAGGACTATCTCGCCACCGTGAAGCAGACCTTCGAGATGCTCGCCGACAGCGGCATGAAGCACCTCGCGCCGCACGCGCTGACCGCGCTCAACAACGGCTACATCAAGCCCAGCAAGCGCATCTTCGACAACAGCAAGGTCTCCGACCACTTCGCCATCATCCCCACGCTGCAGGCGCCCAGCGGCCTGTCCGAGGCCGAGCAGAAGCTCTACGACCTGGTGGTGCGCCGCTTCATCGCGGTCTTCTTCCCCAGCGCCGAATTCATGGTGACCACGCGCATCAGCAGCGTGCTCAACCACCACTTCAAGACCGAAGGCAAGGTGCTGGTGAAGCCGGGCTGGATGGCGGTGTACGGCAAGGAGGCGGCCGAGGACGTGGAAGGTGCGCAGGCCGGCGACAAGGGCCAGAACCTGGTGCCGGTGCGCCAGGGCGAGACGGTGCGCACCGAGTCGGTGGAGCACAAGGGTCTGCAAACGCGCCCGCCCGCGCGCTACAGCGAAGCCACGCTGCTGGCCGCCATGGAAGGCGCCGGCAAGCTCATCGAAGACGACGAGCTGCGCGAGGCCATGCACGAGAAGGGCCTGGGCACGCCAGCCACGCGCGCAGCCACCATCGAGGGCCTGCTGGCCGAAAAATACATGCTGCGCGAAGGTCGAGAGCTGATCCCCACCGCCAAGGCGTTCCAGCTCATGACGCTGCTGCGCGGGTTGGAGGTGGAAGACCTGTCCAAACCCGAGCTCACCGGCGAGTGGGAATACAAGCTCGCGCAGATGGAGCACGGCAAGCTCTCGCGCGACGCCTTCATGGCCGAGATCGCGGCCATGACCGAGCGCCTGGTGAAGAAGGCCAAGGAATACGACCGCGACACCGTGCCTGGCGACTACGCCACGCTCGAAGCACCCTGCCCCAACTGCGGCGGCGTGGTGAAGGAAAACTACCGCCGCTTCGCGTGCACCGGCGCCGACGGCAACAGCGATGGTTGCGGCTTCTCGTTCACCAAGTCGCCGGGCGGGCGCACCTTCGAGACCGCCGAGGCCAACGCTTTCCTGCGCGACAAGCACATTGGCCCGCTCGAGGGCTTCCGCTCCAAGGCGGGCTGGCCCTTCGTCGCCGAACTCGTGCTCAAGCACAGCGAAGAAGACAGGAACTGGAAGCTCGAATTCGACTTCGGCGACGACCGCAAGGACGAGGAAACCGGCGAGCTGATCGACTTCGCGGGCAGCGAAAGCCTGGGCGCCTGCCCCAAGTGCGGCGGCGCGGTGCACGAGCACGGCGCCAACTACGTGTGCGAGCGCGCCGTGCCCACGGCGCAGCAGCCCACGCCGAGTTGCGACTTCAAGAGCGGCAAGATCATCCTGCAGCAGCCCGTGGCGCGCGAGCAGATGAGCAAGCTGCTGGCCAGCGGCAAGACCGATCTGCTCGACAAGTTTGTCTCCATGCGCACGCGCCGCCCGTTCAAGGCCTTCCTGGCCTGGGACGCCGAGGCGGGCAAGGTGAATTTCGAGTTCGAGCAGCGCGACAGCAAGTACCCGCCGCGCAAGGGCGCGGCGCGGCCTGCGGCCAAGGCCGCGGCGCCCGCGAAAAAGGTCGCAGCGAAGAAGGCGCCCGCGGCGAAGAAAGCGCCGGCTGCAAAGAAGGCCCCGCGCAAGACCACCGCGGCCACCGGCAAGCAGCCCAGCGCTGCGCTCGCGGCCGTCATCGGCGAAGGCGCGGTGTCGCGGCCCGAGGTGGTCAAGAAGTTGTGGGACTACATCAAGGCCAACGGCCTGCAGGACGCGAAGGACAAGCGCCGCATCAACGCCGATGCCCGCCTGCGCCCGGTCTTCGGCAAGGACTCGGTGACCATGTTCGAGATTGCCGGCCTCGTGGGCAACCACCTGAGCTGAGCCCTTTTCATCCTTTGGAGACACAACGATGAGCCTCAAGCTGTACTACGCCTCCGGCGCATGTTCCTTCGTGCCCCACACCGCCCTCGAACTCGCGGGCGCCACCTATGAGCCGCTGCCGATCAAGCTGCACCGCGGCGAGCAGCGCACACCCGAGTACCTGGCCGTCAACCCGCGTGGCCAGGTGCCGGTGCTGGTCGACGATGGCGAGGTGATCACGCAGATCGTGGCCATCGCGCAGCACCTGGACGCGAAGTTCCCGCAGGCCGGCCTGTTGCCCGCCAGCGGCATGGCGCGCACGCGCGCGTTGCAGACGCTGGCCTGGATGAACAACACGGTGCACCCCACCTTCACGCACGTGTTCATGCCGCACAAGTTCACCGCCGATGAGGCCGCGCAGCAAGCCGTCAAGGCGCATGCCGTCGAGACCTACCGCGGCCTGCTGGGTGAGATCGAGACGCTGGCGGAAAAGGCCTCGCCCTGGCTCGGGGGCGACAAGCCCGGCGTGCTCGATGCCTATGCGCTGACCCTGCTGCGCTGGGGCGGGTTCGCGGGCATCGACCCCCAGACCCTGCCCAAGACCTGGGCGCTGGCCCAGCGCTTTGCGGCGCTGCCTGCGGTGGCGCGCGTGATCGAGCGCGAGCGTCTCGAACTCAACGTGTACAAGCCTTAATTTCCACGCGCCACCGCTGCGCGGGTCGCTGCCCCCCAGGGGGCGCGTTTCGCCTTGGGGTGGCCCGGCGGCGAAACCATCCCGCCGTCACTCGGCCGGGTCGTTGCGCGGCACGAATCGCACCGACACCCGAAGCCCCGGGCGCGCCGGGCGCTCGGGGTGGGCGTCGTCCATGTGCAGGCTCGCGCCGTGCTGCTGCGCGATCTCCTGCACGATGGCCAGCCCCAGGCCCGAGCCATCCACGTTGGTGCCCAGCGCGCGGTAGAACGGCTGCAGCACCAGCCCGCGTTCACCGGCGGGGATGCCTGGCCCGTTGTCTTCCACCTGCACCACCTGCACGCCGCTGAAGCGGTCGACCAGCACGCGCGCCGTGACCACGCCGCCCTGGCCGCTGTAGGCAATCGCGTTGTCGAGCAGGTTGCGCACCATCTCTTGCAGCAGCGTGGGGTTGCCGGTGATCAGCATCTCGGGCGGCACCTCGGACACGCCTTCCAGGCCCAGGTCCACGCCGTGTTCCAGCGCGCGCGGCACGGTGTCGCGCACCACGCCGGCCACCAGCCTTGCCAGATCGACCGGGCCGCTGGGCAGCGCGCGGCCGGTGGTCTCGGCGCGAGCGAGCGCGAGCAACTGGCTCACCGTGTGGTTGGCCCGCACCGCGGAGCGGGCGATCTGCTGCAGCGAGGCGCGCAGGCCGGCCGGGTCGGCCTCGCGCTGTGCGAGCTCAGCCTGCATGCGCAGACCGGCCAGCGGCGTCTTGAGCTGGTGCGCAGCGTCCGCCAGGAAGCGGCGCTGCGTGTTGAGCGAGACCTTCAGCCGCGCCAGCAGGTCGTTGATCGACGACACCAACGGTGCCACCTCCTGCGGCACGTCGAGTTCCTCGATCGGGCTCAGGTCGTCGGGGCGGCGGGCGCGGATGCGCTGCTCCAGATCGGACAGCGGGCGAATGCCGCGCACCAGCGCCAGCCACACCAGCAGCACCGCCAGCGGCAGGATCACGAACTGCGGCACCATCACGCCCTTGATGATTTCGTTGGCCAACGTGGAGCGCCTGCCGGTGGTCTCGGCCACCTGCAGCAGCACCGGGCGCAGCGGGTCGGGCCGGGCCAGCCAGGTGTAGGCCACGCGGACCGCGTCGCCGCGCATCACGTCGTCGCGCTGACGCACACGACCGGCCTCGGGCACGTCGTCCAGCGGTGGCGGTGGCAGGTCGATCTCGCCGCCGATGTGCTCGCCGCGCGCGTTCACCAACTGGTAGTAAACGATGTCGGTGTCGTCGGCACGCAGCAGGTCGCGTGCCTGGCTGTCGAGCACCAGCCGCGCCTCGCCGTCGCGCACCACCACGAGTTGCGACAGCGCCTGCAGGTTGAACTCCAGCGCGCGATCGAACGGTTTGTTCGCGATGCCTTGCGCGACGATCCAGGTCAGCGCCAGCGACAGCGGCCACAACAGCAGCAGCGGCGTGAGCATCCAGTCCAGGATCTCGCCGAACAGGCTGCGCTGCTCGCGCTGGAACAACCCGAACGACATCGGGCTGGCCCGGCGTTCGGCCGGTGGCGGCGCCTCGCGCGGCGCACGCTCCACGACCGGGGGCGGTGTGGTCACACCTTCTCCAGGCAATAGCCGAGCCCGCGCACGGTGGCGATGCGGATCGGGCCTTTCTCGATCTTCTTGCGCAGGCGGTGGATGTAGACCTCGATGGCGTTGTTGCTGACCTCTTCACCCCATTCACACAGGCGCTCGACCAACTGGTCCTTGCTGACCAGGCGTCCTGCGCGTTGCAGCAGCACCTCGAGCAGCCCGAGCTCGCGCGCCGAGAGTTCGATCATCTTGCCGTCGATGGTGGCCACGCGCCCGGCCTGGTCGTATTCCAGCGGGCCGTGGCGGATGGTGTTGGTGCTGCCGCCCATGCCGCGGCGCGTGAGGGCCCGCACGCGCGCCTCCAGCTCCTGCAGCGAGAACGGCTTGGCCATGTAGTCGTCGGCGCCCAGGTCCAGGCCTTTGACGCGCTCCTCGACCCCGTCGGCCGCGGTGAGGATGAGCACCGGCATGGCCGAGCCCCGCGAGCGCAGGCGCTTGAGCACGTCCAGCCCGTGCAGCTTCGGCAAGCCGAGGTCGAGGATGAGCAGGTCGAACTCGTTGTTGGTGAGCAGGGCGGCGTCGGCCTCGGTGCCACTGGCCACGTGGTCGACCGCAGCCCCGGTGGCGCGCAGGCTGCGCAGCAGGCCATCGGCCAGCACCTGGTCATCCTCGGCGATCAGGATGCGCATGGCGTGTCTCCTCAAGTGTTCGGGTCATTGTAGGTTTGGCCCTTTCGCTGGCGCTGACGCCGGTCAAACCTGGGCGTAGGCCTCCAGCCCCAGCGCGACCACGGTGGCCACGTCCTGGCCCACCTGCTGGGCGAATTCGGCCTCGGCCCGGGCCACCGCGCGGCGAAACGCGTCCAGCCAGACCAGGCCATCGGGCGTGAAGACGATGCGCCGTGCGCGCGCGTCCAGCGGGTCGGTCTCGCGCCGCACCAGGCCCCAGGCCTCGCACTGCGTCACCAGATCGCCCATGGCCTGCTTGCTCATGCCGGCGTTGTGCGCGAGCTCCGTCAGGCGCGAACCGCGCAACGCCAGGTGGCGCGTGATGTGCACGTGCGCCGCCCCCACCTGGGCACGCGCCGCGAGGTTGGACAGCGCCAGCGGCACCTGCGCATCGTGCGCCATCAGGTGCAGCACGCGGGCGTCGAAGCGGCGCTGCGCCTCGCCCAGCAGGCGGCCGAGGTGGCCGCCGCGCCAACGGTCATCGTGCTGATCGCTCATGGCGTTGAATGGTAAGGCAAACTGACCAAAAATTGAGGTTGTCGGCAGGCATTGCCCCGCTACACTGCTGGCCATGCATCCAGTGCTGGATGCGATCACAGCCCAGGCGGCTTGCCGCAAAGTCAACACCCACTCACCGCTCAGGAGCCATCGAATGGACGCACCCGTCAAGAACGCCGCCCTCAACAGCGAGAAGGCCAAGGCCCTGCAGGCCGCGCTGGCCCAGATCGAAAAGCAGTTTGGCAAGGGCACGATCATGAAGCTCGGCGAGGGCGAGGTGATCGAAGACATCCAGGTCGTCTCCACCGGTTCGCTGGGCCTGGACATCGCGCTGGGTGTGGGCGGCTTGCCGCGCGGCCGCGTGATCGAGATTTACGGCCCGGAATCGTCGGGCAAGACCACGCTCACGCTGCAGGTCATCGCCGAGATGCAGCGCCTGGCCGGTACCTGCGCTTTCGTCGATGCCGAACACGCGCTCGATGTCCAGTACGCCCAGAAGCTCGGCGTGAACCTGCAGGAGTTGCTCATCAGCCAGCCCGACACCGGCGAGCAGGCGCTGGAGATCGTCGATTCGCTCGTGCGCTCCGGCGCGGTCGACCTGGTGGTGGTGGACTCGGTGGCCGCGCTCACACCCAAGGCCGAGATCGAGGGCGAGATGGGCGACAGCCTGCCCGGCCTGCAGGCGCGCCTGATGAGCCAGGCCCTGCGCAAACTCACCGCCACCATCAAGAAAACCAACTGCACGGTCATCTTCATCAACCAGATCCGCATGAAGATCGGCGTGATGTTCGGCAGCCCCGAAACCACCACCGGCGGCAACGCGCTGAAGTTCTACGCCTCGGTGCGCCTGGACATCCGCCGCACCGGCACCATCAAGAAGGGTGAGGAGGCGATCGGCAACGAGACCAAGGTCAAGGTGGTGAAGAACAAGGTCTCGCCGCCCTTCAAGACGGCCGAGTTCGACATCCTGTTCGGCGAGGGCATCAGCCGCGAAGGCGAGATCCTCGATCTCGGCGTGCTGCACCGCGTGATCGAAAAATCCGGCGCCTGGTACGCCTACAACGGCGAGAAGATCGGCCAGGGCCGCGACAATGCGCGTGAGTTCCTCAAGGAAAACGTCGAGCTGCGTTTCGAGATCGAGAACAAGGTGCGCGAGGCCCTGGGGGTGCCTCTGTTGCCCTCCGACACCGCTGACGAGGAAGCGGCCGCGCCGACCAAGGGCCGCAAGGGCAAGGCGAAGGCCGACGCCGAAGAAGCCGATGCCTGAGAAGGTGTGACGGCATCGTGGGGTTCGACAAGCCCTCGCTCAAGGGACGCGCGCTGCGCCTGCTGGCGCAGCGCGAGCACTCGCGCGCGGAGTTGTTGCGCAAGCTCGCACCGCACGAGGAGGCGCCCGGCGAACTCGCGCAGGCGCTCGATGAGCTGCAGGCCAAGGGCTTCATCGACGAGCAGCGCGTCATCGACTCCGTGATCCACCGGCGCGCGGCGCGCCTGGGCGCTTCGCGCGTGCGCCAGGAGTTGCAGGCCAAGGGCCTGCCGCCAGAGGCGGTGGCGCAAGCCGTGGACGGGCTGCGCGGCACCGAGGTCGATCGGGCGCGTGAGGTCTGGCGCAAGAAGTTCGGACGTGCGCCGGCCGACGCCGCCGAGCGAGCCAGGCAAATGCGTTTCCTCGCCGCGCGGGGCTTCGGCGGCGAGTCGATCCGCCGCGTGGTGGCTGGTGCCGACGAAGACGCGGCCTGAAGGCGACCAGGGCTTGCGCTTGGCCCGGGCCCGAGTCAGAGCCCCAGCATCAGCTTGAGGTTCTGCACCGCAGCGCCGCTGGCGCCCTTGCCCAGGTTGTCCAGCCGGGCGATCAGCACCGCTTGGCGGTGCGACTCGTTGGCGAACACGCGCAACTCGATCAGGTTGGTGTCGTTGAGCGCGGTGGCGTCGAGCTTGCCGTCCTGCGTGGGTGGCAGCACCCTCACGAAGCCGCCGGCCGCTGCGCTGGCCGCGTAGTGTCTGGCCAGCGCGTCGTGCAGGGCGGCCGCTGTCGGGCGGCTCGGCAATGCATCCAGATGCAGCGGCAACTGGACCAGCATGCCCTGGCGGAAATTGCCCACCGCGGGGATGAAGATCGGGCGGCGCTGCAGCCCCGTGAGCGCCATGATCTCGGGCAGGTGCTTGTGCGACAGACCCAGGGCATAGGCCTCGAACAGCGGCGCGGTGCCGGCCTCGTAGGCTTCGATCATCGAGCGCCCGCCGCCCGAATACCCGCTCACCGACGGCAGCGAGAGCGGGAAGTCCGCGGGAATCAGGCCCGCATCCACCAGCGGACGGATCAGCGCGATGGCGCCGGTCGCGTAGCAGCCGGGGTTGGCCACACGATCGGCCTGCTTCACCGCGGTGGCTTGTGTGGCGGTGAGTTCGGGAAACCCGTAGACCCAGCCAGGGGCCGTGCGGTGCGCGGTGGAGGCGTCGATGATGCGGGGTTTGCGGCCCGGCAGGGCGTCGATCATGGCGACCGATTCGCGCGCCGCGTCGTCGTGCAGGCACAGCACCACCAGGTCGGCCTGCGCCATCAGTTCGCGTTTGGCCTCGGGGTCCTTGCGGCGCTCGGCTGCAATGCTGAGCAGTTGCACGCCGGGCTCCTGCAGCAGGCGCTCGCGGATCTGCAGACCGGTGGTGCCGGCTTCGCCGTCGATGAATATCTGATGGGCCATGTGCAGTCCTCGAAGACCGGTCAGCCGACGAACGCCTGGGCGACGCGCCAGCATGCTCCGGATTGGTGCAATGCACCATGATACATTTCTTGGTTGCTCACCCAAGAGCCCGTCTCCCGGCGTACGCAGCCGCGCCGGACACACGATCCATCCCTGAGAGAGACCTCATGAAGATTCACGAATACCAAGGCAAGGACATCCTGCGCCAGTTTGGTGTGCCCGTGCCGCGCGGCATTCCCGCGTTCACGGTGCAGGAGGCGGTGGAAGCCGCGCAGAAGCTCGGCGGGCCCGTGTGGGTCGTCAAGGCACAGATCCATGCCGGCGGACGCGGCAAGGGCGGCGGCGTGAAGGTTGCCAAGAGCATCGATCAGGTCAAAGACCTGGCGGGCCAGATCCTGGGCATGCAGCTCAAGACGCACCAGACCGGCCCCGAAGGCCAGAAGGTGCGCCGCCTCTACATCGAGGACGGCGCCGACATCCAGAAAGAGTACTACCTCTCGGTCGTGACCGATCGTGGCACGCAGAAGGTCGCCTTCATCGCCTCCAGCGAAGGCGGCATGGATATCGAGGAAGTGGCACACGCCACGCCCGAGAAGATCGTCAAGGTCTTCATCGACCCGCTGGCGGGCTTCACCGACGCACAAGCCAAAGAACTGGCCAAGGGCATCAACCTGCCGGCCGACTCCGAAGCGCAGTTCGCCGACATCTGCAAGAAGCTCTACAAGTGCTACATGGAGACGGACGCCTCGCTGGTCGAGATCAACCCGCTCAACCGCGACAGCAAGGGCAACATCATCGCGCTGGACGCCAAGTTCAACTTCGATTCGAACGCCCTGTTCCGTCATCCCGAGATCGTGGCGCTGCGCGACCTCGATGAGGAAGACCCGGCCGAGATCGAGGCCTCCAAATTCGACCTCGCCTACATCAGTCTGGACGGCAACATCGGCTGCCTCGTGAACGGTGCCGGCCTGGCCATGGCCACCATGGACACCATCAAGCTGTTCGGCGCCGAGCCGGCCAACTTCCTCGACGTGGGCGGCGGCGCCACCCCCGAGAAGGTCACCGAAGCGTTCAAGATCATGCTCAAGAACGACAAGGTCAAGGCCATCCTGGTCAACATCTTCGGCGGCATCATGAAGTGCGACACCATCGCCACCGGTGTCATCACCGCCTGCCGTGCGGTGAACCTGAACGTGCCGCTGGTGGTGCGCATGAAGGGCACCAACGAAGAACTGGGCAAGAAGATGCTGGCCGAGTCCGGTCTTCCCATCATCAGTGCCGACTCCATGGCCGAAGCGGCCCAGAAGGTCGTCGCCGCCGTCAAAGCCTGAGCCCCGGAGAACCCACATGTCGATCTACATCAACAAGGACACCAAGGTCATCACCCAGGGCATCACGGGCAAGACCGGTCAGTTCCACACCGAGAAGTGCCAGGAATACGCGAACGGCAAGAACTGCTTTGTCGCCGGCGTGAACCCCAAGAAGGCCGGTGAGTCCATCTTCAACATCCCGATCTACGCCTCGGTGAAGGAAGCGGCCCAGCAGACCGGCGCCACCGTGTCGGTGATCTACGTGCCGCCCGCAGGCGCCGCGGCCGCCATCTGGGAAGCCGTCGAGGCCGATCTGGATCTGGCGATCTGCATCACCGAAGGCATCCCCGTGCGCGACATGCTGGAAGTGCGCAACAAGATGAAGGCCAAGGAAGCCGCTGGCGGCAAGAAGACGCTGCTGCTGGGCCCCAACTGCCCCGGCCTGATCACGCCCGACGAGATCAAGATTGGCATCATGCCCGGCCACATCCACCGCAAGGGCCGCATCGGCGTCGTCTCACGCTCGGGCACGCTGACGTATGAGGCCGTGGCGCAGCTCACCGAGATCGGCCTGGGCCAGTCCAGCGCTGTCGGCATCGGCGGTGACCCGATCAATGGCTTGAAGCACATCGACGTGATGAAGGCCTTCAACGACGACCCCGACACCGACGCCGTGATCATGATCGGCGAGATCGGTGGCCCGGACGAGGCCGAAGCCGCGATGTGGTGCAAGGCAAACATGAAGAAGCCCGTGGTCGGCTTCATCGCCGGCGTCACCGCGCCCCCCGGCAAGCGCATGGGCCACGCCGGCGCGCTCATCAGCGGCGGCGCCGACACGGCCGACGCCAAGCTCGCCATCATGGAAGAGTGCGGCTTCAAGGTCACGCGCAACCCGTCCGAAATGGGCAAGCTGCTCAAGTCGCTGCTCTGATCGGTTCCCTGCGGATGTGCAAAAGGCAACGCGCGCGTTGCCTTTTTTTTCGCCTGTCGTCCCAGGCGTGACGCTTGTCACTCTCGTGGCTTGTCGCCGGGCGGTGGCTTGAAACAAAATGCTACATCCATGGGGCCAATGAAGTCGCCCTGAAGTGGTGCCACGTGAGGCCGATAACAGCCCGGCTCACCTCTTTCTTTGTGAGCCGACCCCGGAATGCCTCTGTGAACGACGCCGATTCCCCGACCCCTGTGCGCCGCCGTCCGCGCTGGCGCTCGCTCGCCGACGCGGCCACCGCGCTCGGCGTGCTCGTGGTCGTGGGTCTGTTGCACGCCGGTACGGACCTGATCGGCTCCATGGAGCGCCGCTTCTACGACCACGCCAGCACCGCCAGCGCGCGCCAGCCCGGCGATCGCATCACGGTGGTCGCGATCGACGACGCCAGCATCAATGCCATCGGCCGCTGGCCCTGGCCGCGCGATGTGCACGCCGAATTGATCGACCGCCTGCGGGCGGCCGGTGTCCGTACCGTGGCGCACACCGTGTTCTTTTTCGAGCCCCAGACCGATCGCGGCCTCGCCCCGCTGGTTCGCTTGCGCGAACGCATCGAGGGGGCCGACCCGGCGCTGGCTGACCTGGGCCCGGTGGCGCGCGAAGGGTTGCTGGCCGATTTGCGCGCCGCCCAGGAGCGGCTGGACAGCGACGCACGGCTGGCGGCGAGCGTGCGCGACTCGGGTCGGGTGGTGCTGCCCTCGGTGTTCGAACTCGGTGAGCCGCGCGGCCGCCCCGACGCCCCTTTGCCCGCCTATGTGCAGCGCAATGCCCTGCCGGACGTGGCTGGCTACGGTGTGCCCGCCCAACGCGCCTTGCTGCCGTTGCCCGCGCTGGGTGAAAGTGCTGCGGCGCTGGGCCACCTCAACCAGTGGCTGGACCCGGACGGCGCGGTGCGCCGGGAGGCCTTGCTGGTTCGCTTCGATGGCGTGGCGGTGCCGTCCATGGCCTTGGCCACCGCGGCGCACAGCCTGAACCTGTCGGTGGCCGATGTCGCACTGCGCCCGGGTGAAGCCCTGGTGCTCGGCCCGTCGATCATTCCCACCGACGAGGCGGCGCGTGTGCTGCCCCAGTTCTACGCCGACCGCAACGGCGCCAGCGCCTTCCCCACCGTCTCCTTCCATGACGTGCTGGCCGGCCGCGTGGCCCCTGAACTGCTGCGTGATCGCATCGTCATCGTTGGCGCCACCGCGGCCGGCGTGGGCACGCTGTTCAGCACACCGGTGTCGCCCGCGCTGTCGCCGGCGGCCATCCTGGCGCACCACACCGCCAGCCTGCTCAATGGCCACTTCATCGCCCAACCGGCCTGGACCGGTGCGGTGGTGGTGGCCGCGCTGCTGATCATCACCGCCTACCTGGGCTTCGGCTTGCGACGGCTTTCCGCGGCGGCGGCGGCGCTGGTGACGGCGGCCCTGCTGCTGACGCTGCTGGCCACCGAATATCTGTTGCTCTCACGCGCGGCCCTCTGGTTGCCGTTGGTGTTGCCCGCGGTGCTGCTGCTGGCCGGTCACCTCGCGCTCACCACGCGCCGCTTCCTGATCACCGAGGCCGGCAAGCGCCGCGCCGACCAGGAGTCGGCCGAGACCAACCGCATGATGGGTCTTGCGCTGCAGGGGCAGGGCCAACTCGACATGGCTTTCGACCGTTTCCGCCGTGTCCCGTACAGCGCCGCCCTGATGGACAACCTCAAGCACCTGGCGCTGGACTTCGAACGCAAGCGGCAGTTCAACAAGGCCGAGGCGGTGTACGAACACATGGCGCGCCTGGACCGCAGCGACACCGAGGTGCAGACGCGCCGGCTGCAGGCGCAATCCATGGCCCGCACGGTGGTGCTCGGCAGCGGTGCCGGCGCTCACCCCGGCGGCACCCTGGTGCTGGACCGCGCCGGTGTGGAGCAACCGATGCTGGGCCGCTACCGGGTCGAGAAGGAACTTGGCAAGGGCGCGATGGGCGTGGTCTATCAGGGGCGCGACCCGACCATCGGCCGCACGGTGGCGATCAAGACGCTCGCACTGTCGGCCGAGTTCGAAGGCAGCGAGCTCGAGGAGGCACGCAAGCGCTTCTTCCGCGAGGCCGAGACCGCGGGCCGTCTGCAGCACCCCAATATCGTGACCATCTTCGATGCCGGCGAGGAGCACGACCTCGCCTACATCGCCATGGAGTTCCTGCACGGCCACGACCTGCAGGCCCACACCCGCCCCGGCACGCTGTTGCCGCCTGTCCGGGTGCTGCACGTCGGCGAGCAGGTGGCGCTGGCGCTGGACCACGCGCACCGCCAGAACGTGGTGCACCGCGACATCAAGCCCGCCAACGTCATGCTCGACCCGGCCAGCGGCCAGGTGAAGGTGACGGACTTCGGCATCGCGCGCATCACCGACAGCAGCCGCACGAAAACCGGCGTGGTGCTGGGCACGCCCAGCTTCATGGCACCCGAGCAACTGGCCGGGCAGCGCGTGGACGGTCGGGCCGACCTGTACGCGCTCGGCGCCATGTTGTTTCAACTGCTGACAGGCGAGTTGCCGCTCAAGGGCGATTCTTTGTCGGCCTTGATGTATCAGATCGCCAACACGGTGCCGCCCGACTTGCGCACGCTGCGCCCGGACTTGCCCGCCGAACTGGCGACACTGCTGCAGATGCTGCTGGCCAAGCGGGCCGAGGACCGGCCCGCCAGCGGCGCCGATGTCGCGGCCGCGCTGCGGCGCATCACGCCCATCGTGAGCGACAGCACTTTCGACCAGACCCAAGCGCTGCGGACGCCTCAGGACGGCCGCATCACCCCCTCCATCCCGGTATAAAGCCACGTCCATGAATTTCGAGTTTCACGCCCTGACCGATCCGGGTCTGGTCAGGGACAACAACGAAGACGCAGTGTCGCTGGACACCGACAACGGGGTGGCCGTGCTGGCGGACGGCATGGGGGGCTACAACGCGGGCGAGGTGGCCAGCGCCATGGCCACCACCTTCATCCGTTCGGAGCTCGGCCGCTGGCTGGCCGAGGGGGGCGCCGAGTCGAGCACGCGCGAGCTCAAGCGCGCGATGGAAATCTGCATCGACAACGCCAACCGGTCCATCTTCAACGCGGCCAACGCCAACCCGCAGTACGCCGGCATGGGCACCACGCTCGTCATGGGCGTGTTCCTCGATGGCCGCGTGATGATCGGCCACGTGGGCGACTCGCGCTGCTACCGGTTGCGCGGCGGGGAGTTCGTGCAGATGACGCGCGACCACTCGCTGTTGCAAGAGCAGATCGATGCCGGCCTGATCTCGCTGGAGCAGGCCCAGTACGCCACGCACCGCAACCTGGTCACGCGTGCCCTGGGCGTGGAGGATGCGGTGTTGCTCGAAGTCAACGAATACCGCGTCGAAGACGGCGACCTCTACCTGTTCTGCTCCGACGGCCTCAACGACATGCTCAGCGACGAACGCATCGCCGCCTTGCTGGTGACGGCAGGCACGCTGGAAGAGAAAGCGGTGGCGTTGGTGGATGCCGCCAATGCTGCCGGCGGGCGTGACAATATTTCGGTGATACTGACACTTGCTCGCGCCAAAGCCACACGCCGCGGCTTGTTGTCGCGCATGCTCGGACAATAATCCGGATTCGCCCAGCACCCCGTTCAGCGCACCAAGGAATCCCAAGAGGAGTCGGCCATGCCGAAAATGATCGTTTCCATCGACGGCGT
>VFQO010000942.1_pt1 | contig 26279 bp, 19 predicted proteins | sample 3512331 | NCBI WGS metagenome assembly VFQO01 (sample SAMN10412371, study PRJNA504923) | tailings metagenome | isolation source: Replicate 3 from Balatoc abandoned mine | place: Philippines: Itogon, Benguet | collected 2017-08-28 | reverse complement strand
AGGCGCGCATCGAAGCCGCGCTCGACAACCACCCGAACCTGCGTGCCGCCTCGGAAATTCTCCATTGCGAGGATGTGGTAGGCGGCGACGAGCTGCCCAGCCGTGCCATCCGCCGTGCCAAGAGCACCAGCATGGGCCTTGCCGTCAACGCCGTGAAAACTGGCGAGGCGGGTGCTGCCGTCAGCGCAGGCAATACTGGCGCGCTGATGGCGATGAGCAAGATTGCGCTTCGCACCATGCCCGGGATCGATCGCCCGGCGCTTGCCGCGATCATGCCGACCTTGCAGGCGCATGATGTGGTGATGCTCGATCTGGGTGCCAATACCGAAGCCGACGCGCGCAACCTGGTGCAGTTCGCGGTGATGGGCGCCGCCTATTCGCGCATCGTCAACGGCTTCGACAAGCCGGTGGTGCGCCTGCTCAATATCGGCACCGAGGAGATCAAGGGCACCGAGGAACTGCGCGATGCCGCCGCGATGCTCATGGCGGCCTCTGCCGATGGCGGGCTGGCGCTGCAGTTCGACGGCTTTGTCGAAAGCGACAAGATCAACCGCGGCGAGACCCACGTGGTCGTGACCGACGGGTTCTCGGGCAACATCGCGCTGAAGGCGATCGAAGGCTCGGCGCGGTTCGTTACCGATCTTCTGCGCCAGGCCTTCACGTCATCGCTGCGTTCGAAGATCGGGTTCCTGGTCTCGCGCCCGGCGACCGAGCTGCTGCGCCACCACCTCGATCCCAATAATCACAACGGCGCGGTGTTTCTGGGCCTTAACGGGGTGGTGGTGAAAAGCCACGGCAGTGCCAATGCCAAGGGCGTGGCCAATGCCGTCGCTGTCGCCGCACGCCTGCTTGAAAACGAGCTGACCGCACGGATCGCGCATGACCTGTCGCAGTTGGGCGAGGGTGCGCTGGGCAAGAACGGGCGCGGCGGTGCCGCCAAGGATAGTGAGGCAAACGCATGAACGGCTCGCGTCTGATCGGCACGGGCTCGGCCTTGCCCCGCCGGGTCGTCACCAATGCCGAGCTCGCCGAGCGGGTCGATACCTCGGACGAGTGGATCATCGAGCGCACAGGCATCCGCCAACGGCACATTGCCGAACCTGACGAAACCACCGCGACGCTGGCCACCGCTGCGGCGCGCGCGGCACTGGCCGATGCCGGCGTCGATGCGTCGACCATCGGATTGATCGTGCTGGCCACCGCCACGCCCGACAACACCTTCCCCGCCACCGCCACGAAAGTGCAGGCGGCGCTTGGATGCAAGGGCGGGATCGCCTTCGATGTCGCGGCGGTGTGCTCGGGCTTTCTCTACGCGCTTGCCACCGCCGATTCGCTGCTGCGCACCGGCATGGCCAAGCGCGCGCTGGTGATCGGGGCGGAGACCTTCAGCCGGATCCTCGACTGGGAAGACCGCACCACCTGCGTGCTGTTCGGCGACGGGGCGGGCGCGGTGGTGCTTGAAGCGCCGTCTGCCGATGCGCCTGCTGACAAGAACGCTCCGGGCATCATCGCCACGCGGCTGCACGCCGATGGCTCGTGCCACGACATGCTCTATGTCGATGGCGGGCCGTCGACGACGCAGACTGTCGGCCACGTGCGCATGAAGGGCCGCGAGGTGTTCCGCCACGCCGTTGTCAATCTCTCCGATGTTCTCAAGGAAGTGCTTGAGGAGGCAGGTGTTTCCGCTGACGAACTCGACTGGGTGGTGCCGCACCAGGCCAACGCGCGGATCCTCGATGCGACCGCCAAGAAGCTCGGCATTTCGCCCGACAAGGTGGTGGTCACGGTGCAGGATCACGCCAACACCTCGGCCGCCTCGGTGCCGCTGGCGCTCGATGTCGCGCGCAAGGACGGGCGGATCAAGGCGGGCGATCTCGTCATGCTCGAAGCGATGGGCGGCGGATTTACCTGGGGCGCGAGCCTGATCCGGCTGTGATCACACGGGGGCGAGGTGCCCCTCACCCTAGTACAAATGCTGAAAACTCATGCATTCGGCTTCCATCGCATTGCAAAATCGGTGGAAAATTGTAAGTTGCAATTCTTCGGATGGGTCGCGCCAACGGAGGGAGAAGACGCATGATGCGTTCGGTAGGCACGTTGACCCGCGCTGATCTGGCGGAAACCATCAATCGCAAGATGGGCTTCAGCCGCGCGGAATCGTTTGAAATGGTGGAAGCCATCCTCGGCAAGATGAGCGATGCGCTCGCCAAGGGTGAAAACGTCAAGATTTCCGGCTTCGGCAGCTTCGTGCTGCGCGACAAGAACGAGCGGATCGGTCGCAACCCCAAGACCGGGATCGAAGTGCCGATCACCCCGCGCCGGGTGATGACCTTCCGGGCCAGCCAGCTGCTCAAGGAACGCATTGCCAAGGGCTGATGCAACGAGGTGAGGCCAGATGACCGGTTTCGATGACGGCAAGGATCAGGGCGCACTGCGCACCATCGGCGAAGTCAGCGAGGCGCTGGGCATCCGGCCTCACGTGTTGCGTTACTGGGAAGCGCAATTCCCGCTGCTGAAACCGCTGAAGCGCAGCGGCGGGCGGCGCTATTACCGCCCGGCCGATGTCGAACTGGTTCAGACCATCGACCGGCTGGTCAACCGCGAAGGCTATACCCTCAAGGGTGCCGAAGCAGTGCTGCGCGCCGCCGCCAAATCCCCGCTTGATCGCCGCACCGACGAACGCCGCGCGGGAGATCGCCGGGCTGACGCCGAAAACGAAGGCCCGGGCGTGCGGCTGATGGTGTCCGAAGGTCCGGACATCGCCGATATCGTCGCGGGTCTGAAAGCCGTGCGCGCCAAGCTGGCTGCGGCACTGGGGGCTTGAGGCCTACTCCGCCGCCAGCAGCGCGGCTTCTCCCAGATCGACACTGACGAGGCGCGAGACGCCTTTTTCCGCCATTGTCACTCCGAACAGCCGGTGCATCCGGCTCATCGTCACCGCGTTGTGGGTGACGATCAGGTAGCGCGTGGTGGTGGTGGCGACCATCGATTCGAGCAGATCGCAGAACCGCTCCACGTTGGCATCGTCGAGCGGCGCGTCGACTTCGTCGAGCACGCAGATCGGCGCGGGGTTGGTGAGGAACAGCGCGAAGATCAGCGCGGTTGCCGTCAGAGCCTGCTCGCCGCCCGACAGCAGCGACAATGATTGCAGGCGCTTGCCCGGCGGCTGGGCGTAGATTTCGAGGCCCGCCTCCAGCGGATCGTCGCTGTCGACTAGCGCGAGGTGGGCCTGGCCGCCTTCGAACAGGCGCGTGAACAGCACGCGGAAATGCCCGTCCACTTCCTCGAACGCGGCGCGCAGGCGTTCGCGGCCCTCGCGGTTGAGGCTGCCGATCGAGCCGCGCAGCCGGGCGATGGCCTCGGCCAGTTCGGCCTGCTCGCCGGCATTGGTGCCATGTTCGGCCTCGATCCGCGCCAGCTCGTCGGCGGCGACGAGGTTGACCGGGCCGATTCGCTCGCGCGCGGCGGTAAGGCGTTCCAATTCCTCGGATTCGCTGCTGGCGGGCGCGATGTCGTCCTCGGTAAAGCCGAAGCGATCGCCCAGCAGCGGCGGCGGGCACTGGAAGCGCTCGCCCGAGATGCGCGCCATTTCGGCGCGGCGGGATTCTTCGTTTTCGGCACGGGCGGCAAGGCTGGCGCGGCCTTCGCGTGCCTGTGCAAGGGTTTCGGTGCGGGCCGCGAGTTCGGCATCGGCGGCGCGGCTGCGGGCCTCGGCCTCGCGCATGGCGGATTCTGCTGCGGCGAGTTCGGCGGCGAGGCGGTTGCGGGTCGCCTCACCCGCTTCGATCTCGGCGGTCAGCGCGGCCGGCTTGGCGGCGTGGACCGCGCGTTCCTCGGCGATTTCGGCGAGCCGCCGTGCGGCTTCGGCCATGCGCCGCTCGGCATCACTGGAGCGGGCTTTCCACCCGCTTTGCTCGGCCTGCTGGGCGGCGAGCCGCTCGCGCGCGACCGCGAGCGCCTGATCCTGTGCGGCGAGCTCGGCGAGCGCGGCTTGCACGGCGCTGCGGGCAGCGGCATTTTTGGCCTGTGCTGCCTCAAGCGCGGCCCGCCCCAGATCGCGCGCCGGCAGGCGCTCGCGGTTGGCGACGGCGGCGGCACATTCCTCCCGCGCGGCGGCGACCTGGCTGTCCATGTCCTCGGCACTGGCGGCAAGTTCGGCAATGCGGGCCGCGAGGCGTTCTTTCGCCGCTTCGGCCTGATCGAGCCGTCGCAAGGCCTGCCGCTCGGCCTCGATCGCCCCTGCGATAGCGCGTTCCTGCGCGATCAGCGTGGTTTGCAGCGCGGAGAGTTCCTCGCGCACTGCCTTGTCCTCTGCCTCTGCGGCCTGCGCCGCGGCGCGCAGCGGCGGGAGCGCAGCATCCAGTTCGGCAAAGCGGTTGGCGGCCTCCAGCTGCGCCGCTTCCGCGGCGCCTTCGCCGCGCGCGACAAACCCGTCCCAGCGGCGCAGGTGTCCGGCGCGGGTCACCAGCCATTCGCCGGGGGCAAGCGCGCGGCCATCATCCTCGTCAGCGCAATGGACGAGCGCGAGGCGGGCAGTCAGTTCCTCGGGGCAGTCCCTGAGGTGGGCGAGCAGGCTGTCGGCCACGCGCGCGGGCGCTGCGGCACCGGTCCAGAAGCGTCCGTCCTGCGGGCTGGCGGGCGCGCCCAGCGGTGATTTGCCATCCCGCCCGAGCACTGCGGCGAGCGCGCGTTCATAGCCCGGCGCAACGCTCACCTTGTCGAGTGCGGCAGCGAGCCCCTGCCGTCCGGCCTCGCGCTTGGCGCGGGCCTCGCGGTCGCGGGCGAGGGCGGCGTGTTCGCGCTCGATCCCGGCGAGTTCGGCTCTGGCGGTGGCGAGCCGTGCCGCAGCCTCATCGCGGGCGGTCTGCAATTCGCCCTTGCGCGCCTGATCGGCGGCGAGTTTGGTGCGCAGTCCGGCGAGTTCTGCCGCAGTCTTCTCGGCCGCAGCGCGGGCGGCGGTCACTTCGGACTCGGCATCGCCGCTCGCCGCCAGTTCGGCGCGGGTGCGGGTGAGGCGCGCCATTTCCGCTTCGATCCGGGCGAGCCGGCTTTCCGCCTGTTCGACCGCAGCTTCGGCCACCCGCCACTCCGCCTCGACCCCGGCGTGATCGGCGGTTGCCTTGGCGAGCGCGAGTTCGGCGGCGCGGCTGGCGCGTTCGATGTCCTCGGCGCGGGCGGCGAGCGCGGGGCGGGCAGCCTCGGCTTCACCAACGGTGGCGCGGCTGGCGGCGACTTCCTGTTCGAGCCGCGCCAGCGCCTCGACCGCGCTGCTGGTCAACCGGTCGGCATCGGCGCGGTCTTCCTCCAGCCGGGTCTGCTGGCGGGTGAGATCGGCAAGGCGGGTTTCGGCGGCTTCAAGCTTTTCGGCGAGCGCAGCCATGCGGTGGCCGTGCGCGCTGGCATCGTCGCGCCGGTCGGCGAGTTCGTCGCGCGCATCGGTGAGGGCCTGCGCGGCTTCGGCCTGCTCGGCCTGCGCAGTGGCAACGTGAGCCTGCGCTTCGGCGACCGCAGCGTTGGCGCTTTCGGCGGCGGCGCGGGCTTCCTTGGCGGCATGGGCCGCCTCGCGCCAGCGCGCGAACAGCAGGCGGGCCTCGGCGGATTGGATCTTGTGAGTCAGCTCGGTGTAGCGCTCGGCCTGCTTGGCCTGCCGCTTGAGCGTGGAAATCTGCGCGTCGAGGCCGGCCATCAGGTCTTCGAGCCGTGCAAGGTTCGCCTCGGCCCCGCGCAGCTTGCTTTCGGCGTCCTTGCGGCGGACATGAAGCCCTGCGATCCCGGCGGCTTCTTCGAGCATTGCCCGGCGCTCGGCCGGCTTGGCCGCGATCACCTGCGCGATCTTGCCCTGGCTGACGAGCGCGGGGGAATGCGCGCCGGTGGCGGCATCGGCGAAGGTGAGGGCGACATCCTTGGCCCGCACGTCGCGGCCATTGACGCGGTAGGCAGAGCCTGCCCCGCGCTCGATCCGGCGGGTGACGACCAGTTCCTCGCCGACATCATCCTGTGCGTGGAGCACGACTTCGGCAAAGTCGCGGGGTGGCCTCGTGGATGTGCCCGCGAAGATCACATCCTCCATCCCGCCCGAGCGTAGCGACTTGGCCGAGGTTTCCCCCATCACCCAGCGGATCGCTTCGAGCAGGTTGGACTTGCCGCAGCCATTGGGGCCGACGACACCCGTCAGCCCCGGCTCGATGCGCAGTTCCGCCGGCTCGACGAAGCTCTTGAAACCGCTGAGCTTGAGCCGGTGGATCTGCATCAGGCTCGCGCCTTGCCCCCGCGTGCCTCAGCGCGCGCCGGCGCGCTGGAGCAGCGGTTCGAGCTGCGGCCACTGGTTCGCGTCGAGCTTCTTGCCGTTGAGCAGGAAGGTCGGCGTGCCGGTGATCTCGAGCTCCTCGGCCTGCTTGGTCGAGGCGTCGGCGATGGCCTGCACGGCCTTGGCATCGGCGAGACAGGCGCGGGCCTGATCGGCGCTGAGCCCGCGCGCGGCGAAGAAATCAATCAGGCCGGCGGCCTGCGCGATGGTGACGAAGCGCTGTTCAACCGGCTGGTTGGCCGCTGCCTCATAAAGCGACTGGTTGGCTTCGGCCGCGGCGAAGAAATCGTTGAGCGCCAGCCATGCCTGATCCGACAGCGGCTGCATGCTCTCCTTCGCGCCGCAGCGCACCAGCGTCGCGATGCTGAGATCGATCGGATCGCGCACCAGATTGCGCAGCTCGAAGCTCACCACGCCGGTGGGGACATACTTGTCCTTGAGCGCCGGCTTGCCGGTGGCCGAGAAATTGGCGCAGGCCCCGCAGGTGTGCGAGGCATATTCCACCAGCTTGAGCGGCGCATCGGGGTTGCCGATCATGTAGCCGCCTTCGGGAGTGACGGTGACGGTGTCGGCCCAGTTGGTGCCGGCGGGCGCGGCGATGGCGGGAATGGCCTCGCCTTCGGCCACATCGCCGGGGGCGGCTTCATCGCCGCAAGCCGCGAGCGCCAGCGGGGCAGCGGCAAGAAGGCTGAGCGCGAACAGACGGATCGGTTTCATCGTGGGGCAGTCCTTGGAGAAATGACGCGGGAAGATAGCCGTCCCGCGCCCCGTGCAGCAAGTGCGGGTCGCGGGCCTTGTGAACAACTCGGATCAGGGCGTGGCCGGGGAGCCATCGGGGGCTGCGGCAAAGCGCTCCGACAGCACCGGATAGAGTGCAGCCCAGTTGTGGACGTTGGCGAGCAGCTTGCCGTCGAGCGCGAAGCTGGGGGTGCCCGCGATGTTGAATTCGATCCGGTCGGCGGTGCCGGCATCGATCAGCTTCTGGGCTGCGGCATCGTTCATCACGCAGGCATTGACCTCGGTGATCGACTGGCCGCGCTGCACCAGCATGTCGGCAAGGCCAAGTGCGCTGGCAGCGTTCATGCGGCTGGCCTTGTCGGCGCGCGCCCAGATCTGCTGCTGGCTTTGCGGCGCGTTCTGCAATTTCGCCATCCACTGGCTATGGCCATACATGAAGGCGCGGTGCCGGTCCTTGAACCCGGCCGGATCGCCGCACTGCGCAAGCAGCGTGACGGTGAGATCGATCGCGTTGCGGATGACGGGACGCACCTCGACCGCCATCTTGCCCTGCATCAGCAACGTGAGATCGATCGCCGGTTCGCCCTCCATCGCGAAATTCGCACAATGGCCACAGGTATAGCTGACGAATTCGATCAGCCGCGTCTTGGCCTCGGGATTGCCGAGCAGGTGGCCGCGTTCGGTGCGGCTGATGGCGGCGCTCCAGTTGCCTTGCGGATCGACCCCCTCGAACGCGCTGCGGGGTGTCTCGAGGCTGTTTTGCTGGGCCGCACCGGGCACGGTCAGCGCGATCATGGCAGCGCTGGCAAGAACGCTGAACGCGATGGGGGAACGCAGCTTCATGACTTGTCCTGTTCACTTGCGGGAGAGGTCTGTTCGCCCAGCGAGCGGGCGAGGGATTCGAGCACGGTGCGCAGTTCGGGATCGCCGATGTCGCGCAGGGAATCGCCGAGTTCCAGCGGGATCGGCTTCAGCGATGGCGGCGGCTTGGCGGGCTTGTCGGCCTGAGCGGGGCGGACCACCCCTTGCCGCAGCTTCACCCGCGCCACCGCACGGTAACCGAAGAAGCGGTTCACCCGCTCGATGATTTCGGGGATGACCTGCTGGATCAGCGGGGCATGGGCCGGGACCACCACCAGTTCGAGTATGCCCTCGGCCTTCTCGCCGGGAGGGAAGCGGATCGCTTCGGGGCTGCATACGCGGGCATGGGCCGGGCCGACGATCTCGGGCCAGCGGGTGACGACCGAGCTCTGGACGAAACCGAAGCGGCGAAACGCGGTGCGGCCGATTTCCGGCATGAGATCGCCGATCGGCCGCACCCCTTGCCCGCGCGGACGGAGGTAGGGCTTGGGCGAAGTTTTCCTGGAGGATTTCTTGTCGCTTCCCATGGTCGCTCCTGCCATGCCATAGGCGCGGCGTGACCGCCAGTATCTCCGATCATCTGCTTGCTTGGTATGATGCCCATGCGCGCGATCTGCCGTGGCGCGTGCCGCCCGGCAGCGCGCTGCCCGACGATCCGGCATGGCCTTACCGGGTGTGGCTGTCAGAGGTGATGTTGCAGCAGACCACGGTCGCTGCGGTGAAGCCCTATTTCGCAAAGTTCACTGGAATCTGGCCGACTGTCGAGGCGCTGGCCGCGGCGAGCGATGACGATGTCATGGCGGCGTGGGCGGGGCTGGGCTATTATTCGCGGGCGCGCAATCTGCTCAAATGCGCCCGCGCAGTGGCCGGGCGGGGCGGCTTTCCATCCAGCGAGGCGGAGCTGCGTGGGCTCCCCGGCCTCGGCGACTACACCGCCGCGGCGATTGCCGCGATCGCGTTCGGGCAGAGGGCCGTGGTGGTCGATGCCAATGTCGAGCGCGTGGTGGCGCGGTTGTTCGCGATCGACGCGCCGCTGCCGGGCGCCCGCAAGGCGATCCGGGCTGCGACGGACACGATCACGCCCGAGGCGCGGGCCGGTGATTTTGCGCAGGCCATGATGGACCTCGGCGCGCAGATCTGCACCACCCGCAGCCCCCGCTGCCTGCTCTGTCCCCTGCGAGCCGATTGCCGCGCCCATGCCGAAGGCATCGCCGAGGCCCTGCCGATGAAGCCTGCCAAAAAGGCCGTGCCGGAGCGGCGCGGGACGGCGTTCTGGATCACGCGCAACAAGGGGGCGGATGTCTGGCTCGTCACCCGCCCGCCGGAAGGTATGCTCGGCGGGATGCGCGCGCTGCCCGATGATGGCTGGAGCGCGCAAGGCGATGGCTCGGGCGAATTGCCGCTGGCGGGCGACTGGCGGGTGCTGGGGTCGGTGCGCCACGGTTTTACCCATGCGCACCTGACGCTGGCCGTCAGCGCGCTCGAAACCTGCGAAACCCCGCCGGGCGAGGGGCAGTGGTGGCCGGTTGCGCAGATCGGGGACGCAGGCCTTGCAACCCTGTTCGCCAAGGCCGCGCAGCTGGCGCTCGCCTAGATCACGCCGCCCCCCAGAGTCAGCCGTACTGCCGCGATCAGCAGCACGATCAGGCAGAAATTGCGTCCGCCATCCTTCGAGGACAGCGCGCCGAGGATGATGCCGGTGACGATGATCGGCAAGGCAATCCAGTTGGCCGCGCCCAGCAGCGGAAGCTGCGCGGGGATCACGATCACAAGGCTGATGATGCCGACGAGATAGGCAAGGGCGTTGAGCATGTGTCTTATATGAATAGCACACCTTGCAATTGCAAGCCCCGCGCTGCGTTCCCGCGATTGACCCTTGCGCCCGCCTGCCGCAGAAACTGCGCCACAGCCCTTCGGAGATTCTTCCCCCATGACGATCAGCAATTGCGAGTTTTCCGTGATGTCCCGCCGCACGCTGCTGCGCCAGACGGCGCTGTTGGCGGGTGGAGCGTCGCTGGCGAGCATGCCGTTCGGACGCCGCTTGCTGGCGCATGATGTCGCCGAGAGCTGGCCCAATGTAGCCGCGCTGGCGGATCGCTATGTCAGCAGCCGCAAGGTGGCCAACATGTTCCTGACTTTCGGCTGGGGGCAGCAGCCGCATGCGCACAGCGTCGGCGGCGGCACGCTGTCGCTCGCCAAGCCCGCGCTGGTGGACGAAAACTCGCTTTACCGCATCTATTCGATGACGAAGCCGATCACCGGCATGGCGACCATGATCCTGATCGACGAGGGCAAGCTCGGCCTCGATCAGCCGCTCTACGAAATCCTGCCCGCTTTCCGCGACATGCAGGTGCTGGTCGATCCCCAAGGCCCGCTGGAAGACACGGTTTCGGCCGAGCGGCCGATCACCATCCGCCAGCTGCTCACCCACACCGCAGGGCTCGGCTACCAGATCATCAGCAAAGGGCCGCTGCTGGCTGCCTATAACGAGGCCGGCCTGGTTGGCGGGCGGGTGAGCCGGATGCCGATCCCGGGCTTCCCGACTGTCACCCCCGCGCCGGGTCTTGCCGCCTGGGCCGATCGCCTTGCCGAACTGCCGCTGATGTATCAGCCGGCGACCAGGTGGAGCTATTCGTGCAGCATCGATCTGCTCGGCCGGGTGATCGAAGTCGTCAGCGGCATGGAGTTCGAGGCGTTCCTGAAGCAGCGCATCTTCGAGCCCTGCGGCATGACCAGCACGTGGATGCAGGTGCCGCAGAGCGAGGCACACCGGCTCACCGACAACTACGGCATCGTCGGCGGCAACGCCTTCCCGCTCGATCCGGGGCAGGCTTCGGTCTATCTCGATCCGCCGGAAGTTCCCGCTGGCGGCGGCGGGTTGGTGTCGAGCCCGAAGGATTATGACCGCTTCCTCAGGATGCTGCTCGGTTACGGCACGATCGACGGCAAGTTCGTGATGAGCGAGGAAGCGGTGCGGGTCGGCACCTCCGACCTGTTGCCCGCGACAGTCGATACCCGGGGCAGCTGGATGGAAGGGCAGGGCCATGGCGCGGGCGGGCGCTCGGTCGGGCAGACCTTCGGCTGGGGCGGGGCGGCGGGCACGCTCGCGGCGGTTGATTTCGGGCTCAAGCTGCGCTCGACCCTGTTCACCCAGTACATGCCGTCCGAGGCCTATCCGATCCGCGACGAATTCCTCGCTGCCATGGAAGCCGATCTGGCCGCCATGCGCAGCACCAAGGCGGCCGCGTGATGCATTTGCCCCATTCTTCTGCACCGCTGATGGCCTTTGCCGGTTCGCCGATGGACCGGGCCGATCATATCCGTGTCGATGATGCCGCGCTGGGCCAGCTGATGGACTGGCGCGCCAAGGTGCTGCTGCTCGACGGGTTGCTGCCCGGGGTGGACGACAAGGGCGGGCTGGTGTGGGGCAGCCTCGCCGATGTCGCGCCCGATGCCGAGCTGGTGTTTCTCGGACTGCTGGACGGCAAGGCCTGTTTTGCTCCCGTGCCTGCCGAGGGTGCCGAAGGCCCGGCCTATGCCATGCCGCGGGCGTGGCAGCTGATGCAGCAGCTCGCTCCGGCTGACCTCGCGATCTATGGCGGGGCGCGCAGTCTGGTTGATTGGCATGCGCGCCACCGCTTCTGTGCACGCTGCGGCTCGCCCACCAAGCTGGTGAAGGGCGGCTGGCAGCGGCATTGCGACAATTGCGGCGCGGATCACTTCCCGCGCACCGATCCGGTGACGATCATGCTGGTCGAGCATGAAGACCGCCTGCTGCTCGGCCGCCAGCCGCGTTTCCCGCCGAAGATGTATTCCGCGCTCGCAGGCTTTGTCGAACCGGGCGAGACGATCGAGGAAGCGGTTGCGCGCGAGATCCACGAGGAGGCCGGCGTGCGCGTGCGCGATGTCCAGTACATCGCCAGCCAGCCCTGGCCGTTTCCGAGCCAGTTGATGATCGGCTGCACATCGGTGGCCGACGATCCGACCCTCAATATCGACACCACCGAGCTTGAGGACGCGCGCTGGTTCACCCGCGCCGAGCTGGAGGAGGCGCGCGCGGCGGGCGAGGCAGGGACCGATCTGCTCTATTTCCCGCGCCCCTTTGCCATCGCCCACCATCTGATCGCCTGGTGGCTCGACAAATGACGCAGGCGCTTACCATCGACATCTATTCCGATGTCATGTGCCCATGGTGCCTGATCGGTTACGGCCAATTGTCGAAGGCATTGGCCGAGCTCGACGGCGAGATCGCGGCGGAAATCCGCTGGCGACCGTTCGAATTGAACCCCGACATGGCCCCCGAGGGCGAGGAGCAGGAAGTGCACCTGCAACGCAAATATCGCCGCTCCGCCGAGGAAGGCGCGAGCATCCGCGGGCAGATGAAGGCGATTGCCGAGGGAGCGGGGGTATCGCTGTCGTATGAGGGGGAGGGCGAGGCCCCGCCCGCGATGATGTGGAACACCCGCGATTGCCACAAGCTGCTCGCCTTCGCGCTCGAACAGGCCGGGCCAGAGGTGCAGACCGCGCTGAAGCTCGCGCTGTTCCGCGCCCATTTCAACCACCGCGCCAACCTGTCGGACCGCGCCGTGCTGCTCGACATCGCCGCTGCGGCAGTGCTGCACCGCGCTGCTGCCAAGGCCGCTCTCGACGACCCCGATCTCGAAGCGCGTGTGCTGGCCGAGGAGCGGCAGGCATGGGATCTCAACATCACCGGAGTCCCGGCAATGATCGTCAATGATCGCTTCCTGATTCCCGGCGCCCAGGCACCCGAGGTCTACGTCAACGCTCTGCGCCGCGTGGCAGCAAAAAGCCGGGAAGCCCGCTGAGGCTCCCCGGCTTGCGCTGCTCCCCCCCGGGGGCAGCGGCGATCAAAGCGTCCAGCGTGCACCGATGAAGAACGAGCGGCCGATCGGGCTGGCCGGATAGGCGCGCTCGGTGATGAAAGGCTTCACGTCCGACAGGTTGTTCACCCCGCCGAACACCTGCATCCCCATCTCGGTGAAGGTGTAGGACGCGCTGATGTTGTGCATCCAGGTGTCGCCGGCGAGGCCCGCCGGGCCGAACTGGGTGTCGATGGTCTCGATCTCGACCGCCCGCAGCGCCATCTCGCCGAGATAGGTGACGGTGTAGTCGAAATTGAAATCGCCGTAGCCGTAGCTCGCGGTCGCCCGTCCCGACCATTCGGGGCGCTGCAATTCGCGCAGTTCGGGATCGATGCGGGTGAGGTCGGTCGGATCGAAGAAGAAGTCGATCTTGTCGACCCATGATGCGGTCGCCGACAACCCCAGACGATGATCGCCGATGCTGGTGTTGTAGGACAGAGAGGCATCGACCCCGGCGGTCTCGATACGGACGAAGTTGATCGTCGTCAGGTTCAATGAGGTGAAGCCGAGGAACTGCGCCGAACTCGGATCGCGGTTGCGGGTGAAGCTGTTGCAGAAGTCGTTCGGGAAGGTCGTGCTGTCATAGCAGTTGTCGACCACGTCCTGCGCCGCGACCGTGCTGATCGCGTCGTCGATCTGGATGTGGTAGTAATCCGCAGTGATCGCGAGACCGGGGATGAAGCGCGGCTGGAGCACCATACCCACGGTGTAGGTGTCAGCGGTCTCCTCGCGCAGATCGGGGTTGCCCGCGATGGTCCCGGCAAAGCGCGCGCTCAGCGGATCGGCAAAGCCTTCGGGGATGCCGTCGGCGCGGCAGTTGGCGATGCGGGTCTGGACGTTGGGATCGCCTTCCGCCACCAGCGCGTTGATTTCGGCCTGATCGCAAGGGTCGAACGGGCGGAAGAAGGCGGCCTGCGGCGGCGCGAAGAGTTCCGAGATGTTCGGGGCGCGAACCGCCCGCGAATAGGTTCCGCGCAGGCGCACATCCTCGATCGGCGACCAGAAGCCGTTGATGGCATAGGTGAACACCCCGCCGACCGTGCTGTAGTCGGAGTAGCGCCCAGCCAGTTCCAGCCGCAGTTCCTGAATGAAGGGCACATCCTCGATGAGCGTGGTACCGACCTCGCCGAACAGCTCGACCACGTCATACTTGCCGCCCGAATTCTGGAAGAACCCGTCGGGCGGGGTGGTCAGCGACGTCTGCGAGAAGCCGAGATCGCCGACAAAGTCGCCGGCATTGCCGTCAACCGTGGTCACCGGCAGGATGCCGCGCACCAGCGGATCGAAGGTCGAACGGCTCTTCTCCTCGCGGTATTCGGCGCCCACCGCGAACTGGATGCTGTCGTAGGGCAGGTTGAAGAACGCCGAGGTATCGCCGCTCACCAGCGCGTGGAGTTCGAACTGTTCGGTGCGGTATTTGTTGATCGTGGTGGTGGTGATGAAGTCCACCGCTTCCTGGCTGATCGCCCCCACGCCGAACAGGTTGGCCGGACGGCACTGGCCCTGTCCGGGGACGAAGGTGAGATAGCCGAATTCGCCGGTCGGGATGCCGAACACGGTTGCGGGCGAGCGCACGGTCGGGTCGAGCTCGCTGCGGCACACCGGGTTGCCCTGTGCATCGCTGGTCACGTCGATCGCGGCCAGGAAGCGGTCGAACAGCACGTCGTTGCGGTTGATCGTCTTGAGATCGTAGCGGCCCCAGTTGGCCGACACATCAAAGTTGATCTCATCCGTCAGACTGCCCTGGAACCCGCCGACGAAGCGGAAGGTTTCAGAGATGTTGGTGTCGATATTGGGGCCGAGGTCAGTGGGGTCGCGGGTGATGAACAGGCCCCCTGCGGCATCCGAAATCGGCCGCAGCACCGCCGGGATGAAGGGGTTGTCGGGCGCAACGGTGAGCAGATCGTAGAACGAGTTGCGGTTATCGCCGAAGGTGGTTTCCTGGCGGAAGAACTTGCCTTCGAAATAGGCGTTCACGCTGTCGGAAATGTCGTAATCGGCGAGCACGTTGATGCCGTAACGCTCTGTCTGCGGGATCAGGAAGCCGTTGTTGTCGAAGATGTTGCCTTCGCCGCCGAAGGCGTTGAAGTCGCCCGCGATCAGCCCGTCCTCGTCGAGCACCTCGATCCCGTTTTCCGTGGCGATGTAGCATCCGCCCAATGCGCCGAAGCCGTTGTAGTCGAACAGCCCGTTGAAGCCGGTGAAGCTCTCGGTGCAGTCGCTGCGCCCGTCATTGTCGATGTCGGAGAAAGGATCGGCGAAATCCGCCGGGATGATCACACCGCCGGCGGAGGTGATCTGGAAGCCGTATTGCGAGCCGATTGCGCGGGTGGGGGAATTGAGCGCACGGTCGATCAGCGCCTGTTCGGCCGCGGTCGGGGCGGTGCCGGTCGGGAAGATCTGGTTGTAGCGCGCGCTGCCCGGGGTCGGGATCGCAAAGCCATAGGGGAAGCGGCCGTTGGCGAGGCTGAAGAAATTGCTGAAATTGGGCGTGCTTGCCCCCAGATCGCCGCGCTGGAAGCGCCGCGCCGGGTTGGGGCCGTCATCGGCGATGTTGCCGTCGCGGAACTGCGCCCGGTCGCCGAAGCGCAGGCCGGCGTCGCGGCTGTAATCGCCCACCAGCGTGATGTTGCCGCGCCCGTCGGCGAAGTTCTTGCCGAACTTGACATAGGCATCGACGTTGCCGCCGTCGCTGTTGTCGGAAATCCCGCCGGAAAGGCCGAGTTCGAGCCCGTCGAACTCGCGGTCGAGGACGAAATTGACCACGCCCGTCACCGCGTCCGCGCCATAAACTGCCGAGGCCCCGCCGGTCAGCACTTCGACCTGCTTGATCAGCGATGCGGGGATCGAGTTGATGTCGACCACCGAGGTTTCGGCCACGCCCGCGACATGGCGGCGGCCATTGACCAGCACCAGCGTGCGTTCCGCGCCAAGCCCGCGCAGGTTGAGGGTTGCCGCGCCGACCGCACCGCCGCTGCCGGTTTCGCCGGGTGCGACCGACTGTGCCGAGGAGACCGAGGCGGACAGCGCCGGGATGGTGCGCAGCGCGTCGGCCACTTCCTGCTCGCCGCGGAAGCTGTCGGCGGTGATGCTGACGACAGGCGAGGGGGAATCGAGGTTCGAATCACGGCGCAGGCGCGAACCGGTGACGGTGATCACATCGCCCGGGGCATCGGCCGCGGCAGCGGCGCTGGCGACGAGAGTCTCGGGATCGGGCTGGGCGGCTTCGTCCTCGGCGATGGCAGAGGTGGCGGAGAAGGCGGTGCCGCCGAGCAGCGTGGTGGACAGCAGAGTGCGACGGATCAGCTTGGTCTGGGTAATGTTCATCAAAGCCCCCGATAAATGGGTGGTTATTATTCCTCCCCTTGATCGGCGGCCGAGCGTCTTGTGCGCCGGTTCGCTCAAGTCACACCACCACTTCCCCTGTGGTGGAACATGACAGTCATACTGATGTGAAGATTCGTAATATGCCGCCATGCGCCATTTGACTTATATCCGGGCGCTCGACGCGATGGCGCGAAGGATCGATCGCGCAATCAGTATTTCCGATGAATAATAAATATTGTGCAAGGACTTGCGATGGATTTGGGCAAAGATTGCGGTGGCCTTCCGGCGGCCAGCCAGAGTCAGCCAGCGTCAGGCTGAGGCGCGGCAAAGCGCGTCGCCGATGCCGCCGCCGATGGCGCGTCTCTGACCAACAGCGCGGCGCGCAGGGTGCGCCGCAGCAGCCAGGGTTCGAGCACGCGTCCGACCATCCAGATCGCGAAAAACAGCCCCGCCAGCACATAGGCGGCGGTGGGGTTGAATTTTTCCTTGTCCTGCTTCTCGTTCTTCTTCTTCGCCGGGTCTTCAGGCGCGGGCGCGCCGAGCCATTGATCGAGCGGGTGGAGCTGCGGTGCTGCCTTGGGCTTGTCCTTGTCACCCTCGGACTTGGCGCATTGTGCAGCCTCGGCCGCTTTTTCCCACGCGTTCACCGTTACCATCGCCTGCGCGAAGCCAAGGAACAGCAGCGGCGCGAGGAAGCACAGCAACAGCGCCCTGCTCGCGACATGGAAACGCAGACGCACGCCGCCGCCTGCCTGCGGTTCGAGCCGCAGGGTGCCGCTGGTGAAGGTGGCAAGCTTGTCCTGCGCTGCCGGATTGTGCTTGGTATAGGCGAGCGTCTCGCCCTCGACGGCATAAGTCGTGCCGGGGGTCTGGAACAGCGGATCGAGCCGGGCGAAGGCTTCCTCGGCGCTCAGCGCTTCGTCGATCAGCACCTCGCCCCGGGCGCGCCAGATGCGGTCAATGTAGGGCAGGTTGAGAGCCATCAGCGCGGGCCCCGCTTGAGACTGCCCGCTCACTCTGCCGGTTCCGGCTGGGGCGTGGCGCTTTCGGGCAGATGCATCCGCTTGCGCAGCCATGCCTTGAAGGTCTTGTACCCTTCGGTGAAGGGGAAGTGCATGGTTTCGGCGATATCCATCCGGCGCCCGCCTTCCATGCCCAGCAGCTCCGCTTCGCCATCGACGCAGGTGCCGAAGATGCGGTCCCAGATGATCCAGGTGCTCGAGTAATTGCTGCGGGTCGCTTCGTAGTCCTGCGAATGGTGGACCGAGTGATGCTCGGTCGTGTTGAAGATGAAACGCCACCAGCGCGGCGTGTTGAAGCGCACGTTGATGTGCTGATACGTGCCCACGGCCATGCCGATCGCGCCTGCCAGCAGGAAGGCGCGCGGCAGGAAGTCGAAGAACCCGCCGACGCCGAGGCCGATCAGGAACAGCTCGACCGGATTGCCGACCGCCCCCTTGTTGATGTTCAATTGGGTAATGTAGTGGTGCGGCGCATGGGTCAGCCACAGCGGATACCAGTTGTGCATGCCGCGGTGCATCCAGTACTGGCCGAAATCGAAGATCATCGAGATCAGGATCGCCTGCAGCAGCAGCGGCAGGCCGGTGAACCAGCTGAACTTGTCCCAGTCGAAGGCGTTCTGCACCGCCTCGATCATCACCCCGTCGCCGATATAGGCATCGACCATCCGGAGCAGCGTGTAGCCAAGCCCGACATAGAACACGTCGGTGGCGAATTCCTTCCACGTCAGCTGCCAGCTGCGGTAGCGCGGATTGACCCATTCAAGTCCGAGCAGCAGCACCTTGAATCCAAGCCCGATGGCAATGCCGATCGAGGCCAGCGCCCATTCGTTGGGCGCATAATACCAGAAGGCGATCAGCCCAAAGAGCACTGCCGGCTGGAACCAGGTGAAGAAAAACTGCTTGAACGGCCCGCCTTCGACCCGGCCGATGTTTTCCCACCCGACCGTGACGGGAGCATCGGCCCCGATGATCCGCTTACCGACCTTCACTCCGGACATTGCGCACTCCGTTCAAACCTGCTCGCCTGCTGCGGTCAGACCGCAACTCTCCCGTCCGTGTTCTGTCGCTTACCCATGGCAAGCTGAGGGGTTTGAGGAAGTGTCCAAATGACGTAGTGGCCCCCGCCGCGTATCGGGCGGCGTGGCTTAGGCCCTTGGCATCATTCGGAAAGATGACGCACCGCAATCGCGGTGGCTGCGGCGCGGGTTTCCACGCCGAGCTTCTTGAACACCTGTTCGAGGTGCTTGTTGACGGTCCGCGGGCTGATCCCGAGGATCTCGCTGACGGTGCGGTTGGTCTTGCCGTAGCTGACCCACAACAGCACTTCGGCCTCGCGCCGGGTCAGGCCGGTCTGGCGCAGCAGCAGATCAACCTTCGATGCCTCGCCCACCTCGGTGATCTTGAACAGCGCTTCGCCCGGCTGGTCGCCGGTCGCCAGCGCGATCTCGATCTCGATGCCCGCCAGTGCAAGGTTGACCGTGCCCGAATGGCCCGATTGCGCCAGCGCGCGCAGCTGGGCGGGGACTATCCCGCCGGGTAGAGTGACGCTGCCCGGTTCCCACGCCGGATCGAGCCGCTGGAACAGGCTCTCGGCCTGCGGGGTGCACCAGACCAGCGCCCCTTGCGCATCGACCGCGGCGAGGCTGCGCCCGGCACGGCCCAGCGCCAGGCGCGAGCGATGCGAGGCGCGGGCGTTGGCAAGATGCACCCGCATCCGCGCCAGCAACTCGCCCACCACCACCGGCTTGCGGACATAGTCCACCCCGCCGTTTTCCAGCGCCGCGACAACGTGTTCGGGATCGGTCAGCCCGGTCATGAAGATTACCGGGATATGCGCAGTGGCCGGATCGCGCTTGATCGCGCGGGTTGCCTCCAGCCCGCTCATGCCGGGCATCACCGCATCCATCAGCACCAGATCGGGCGCAGCATGGCCGAGCAGTTCGAGCATCGCCTCGCCGCTGCGCGCAATCAGCACGTCCATGCCCTCGGCCTCCAGGGTGTCGACCAGGAAACGCAGCGATTCCGGGTTGTCGTCCACCACGAGAATGCAGTCGCGCGCGCTCGAGGTGCGTTGCCGGTCGATCATGGCTGTCCTCCCGATGCTGCGAGCCGTGCCAGCGCCTTCAGATCGAAGGCATCGAGATGGAGCCGCATCCGCTCGGCCAGTGCGGCGGCTTCGGGGCCGACCGCGGCGAGTGCATCGATCCGCGCCTCGATCGCGCGAACATGGCCAATTCGCACCAGCCGTTCAATCTCGGCGAGATGCGGCTGGGCCTCGGCGGCGAGCAGGGGGGGCAGTTGGGCCTCGGCGGGAGGGCGCGGGCTCGTCTGCGGCCATTCGAGGGCGAGTTGTGCGCTGATCACATCGAGCAGCGCCTCGAAGGCGAACGGCTTGGAGACGAACACGTCGTTGGCCTGCCCTTCCGGCAAGTCCGGTCCCGAATCCGGCGCCTCGCCCGACAGCATCACGATCTTGAGCGTGGGCCCGTGGCGCTGGCGCAGGGTCGCGGCGATCTCCCAGCCGCTCTGCCCTGGCAACGCCACATCGAGCAGCACCAGATCGGGCTGCGCCTCAGCGGCCAGCGCCAGACCTGTCGCACCATCGCCTGCTGCAAGCACCGCAAACCCGCGCGGTTCGAGCAAGCCCCGCAGCGCCTCGCGGTGGGCCGGATCATCGTCGATCAGCAGCAGCGTCCGGGTCCGCCCGAGATACAATGGCGCAGCTTCACCTTCGGGCAAATCGGTCGGCGGGGTGAGCGGCTGCGACAGCATCAGCCGCACGATGAAGCGCGAACCTTGCCCCGGCTGGCTCTCGACCCGTAGCTCTCCGCCCATGATGTGCACCAGCGCCTGCGTGATCGCGAGCCCGAGGCCGACGCCTGCGCGCTCGGCGGAGGCGCCGCCACCGCGCTCGAACGGAAGCAGGATGCGCTCGATATCGGCGAGTGCGATGCCGATGCCGCTGTCGGCAACCTCGAAGGTGGCGAGCTCGTTGCGGTAATGCACCTTGAGGATCACCGTGCCGCTGTCGGTGAACTTGATCGCGTTGGAGAGGAGGTTGATCAGCACCTGCCGCAAACGCTTGGGATCAGTGCGGACATAAGCGGGAAGGGTGGGGGGCAGTTCCAGCTGCAATGCCAGCCCCTTCATCGCCGCCTGGGGCGCGAACATCGCGGCGACCTGTTCGAGAAAGGCGGGGAAGCGGATCGTGTCGCGCACCAGCTTCAATGATCCGCTTTCGACCTGCGCGATGTCGAGCAGACCATCGACAAGGTTGGCAAGATGTTCGGAACTGCGGCGGATGACCTTGCCTGCTTGGTCCGGGCGCGCCTCGCCCCCGCGTTCGAGCAGCTGAGCATAGCCGTAGATCGCGTTGAGGGGCGAGCGGATCTCGTGCGCGACGCTGGCGAGGAAGCGGGTCTTGGCCTCGTTGGCGGCCTCGGCGGCATCCCTGGCACGGGCGAGTCCGGCCTGCGCGTCCAGCAGCGCGGCGAGCGTATCGGCATGCGCGTTCTCGCCGCGTTCGCGCAACCATTGCAGCAAGGTATGGGCGGCGGTGTGCGGCAATTACAGCCCCCCGATGTAGGCCCGCCAGCCACCCAGATGGGTGATGTCCTCGGCCCCCTCGAGCGCGCGCGGCTCTGCCACGAAGCCTTTGACGCTGGTGCCGTCAGCGAGTTGCACCGTCCCGATCGCGAGTGGCGGGGGAACCTCGGCGACGAAGCTGCCGAATTCGGCGAGGCCGAGCTCATAGACTTCGAGCGCGATGGTGCCGCCGTCCTTGTCGAATACCAGCGCTGGCTTGGGCGGCACGCTGTCGGCCATGGCATAGAGGCGATAGGTCGGCGCGGTGGTGAAGGTGCCGACGAATTTCGCATTGCGGCTGGTAAGCTGCCAATGCAGCGGCATGCCTTCGAGGTGAGCGCCGACGACGGCGAGTTTTGCGGTGTCCATGTGGTCTCCGGTGTCGAGCGGGGGCAGGGCGGGAAGCTGCGCGGCGGCGAGATAGTCTTCCGCCAGATCGATCAGCGCCAGATCGCTGTGCGCCGGGCCGATCAGAGTGATCCCGAAGCCCGTGCCATTGGTGCGCACACCGGCAGGAACCGCCACCGCCGCCATGTCGAGCAGGTTCACGAAATTGGTGTAGCGCCCGAGATTGCTGTTGAGCGCAATCGGCGCGGCGGCAAGTTCGGCGACGCGATAGGTGGTGCCTGTGGTGGGCAAGGCGAGAGCGTCGACGTCCTGCCACAGCGCCTCGGCATGGCGGGCGAGTTCGGCGAGGCGGTAGATGCCGTTCCACGTCTCGACCGCGCTGATTGCCAGCCCCGGCTCGACCACGCTGCGCACCACCGGATCGATCGCCTCGGGATTGGCGCGCAGCAAGGCTTCGATCGCGGCCGTACGCTCGGCCACCCACGGGCCGCCATAGAGCAATTGCGCGGCTTCGAGCAGCGGGGTGATGTCGACTTCGACAAGCTCCGCCTGATTGCCCAGAACGCCCAGCGCGCGGGCGTAGAGATCCTCCGACTGGAAATCGCCGAAGAACACCCGCTGATCGGGCCGTGGCACACCGATGCGGCGGCCTGTGATGGGCGCATCGGCGAGCGGGCGCGAGAAGGGATCGGCCTCGTCGAAGCCCGCGACCACGCTATCGATCAGCCGCGCATCGGCCAGCGCGTCGGTGAATACGGTGATGCAATCGATGCTGCGGCAGGCCGGGACGAGACCGCGCGTGCTCCAGCGGCCCTTGGTCGGCTTCAATCCGACCAGGTGGTTGAACGCCGCCGGCACCCGCCCCGATCCCGCAGTGTCGGTGCCGAGCGCGAAGGCGACCAGCCCCGCCGCCACTGCCACCGCCGATCCCGAACTCGATCCGCCGCTGACGTAAGCGAGGTTCGAGACATTGCGCGGCGCGCCATAGGGGCTGCGCGTGCCGACGAGGCCGGTGGCGAATTGATCGAGATTGGTCTTGCCCACGCAGATTGCCCCGGCTGCCTCCAGCTTTGCGATCACCGTGGCCGATTGTTCGGGCTGGTAGGCAAAGGCCGGGCAGGCGGCGGTGGTTTCCATCCCGGCGACGTCGATATTGTCCTTGGCGGCATAGGGAACACCCGCGAGCGGCAGGCGCTCACCCGCTGCCACGCGCGCGTCGATAGCGCGGGCTTGGGCGAGCAGATCGTCGGGGGCCATGCAGCTGATCCACACCTGCGGCTGCACCGCATCATAGGCGGCAAGCCGGGCGAGGGTTGCCTCCATCACGGCAACCGCGCTGGTTTCGCGCGCATTGACGGCGGCGGCGATGGTTCCGGCGGAGAGGCGGAGCGGCGCTGTCACGAGGCTCTCCGCAGTGCCAGCATCGGGGTGCCCGGCTGGAGCGACTGGCGCTCGGCGATGTAGAGTGCGGCGATGGTGCCGCTGGCCGGGCTTTCGAGCGGGCATTCCATCTTCATCGCCTCGATCACCGCGATCACGTCTCCCGCCGCGACCTCGTCACCCGGGGCAACCAGCAGCTTCCACACCGAGCCGCCGAAGGGCGCTTCGATCAGATCGGTCCCTTCAGGCAACTCGATCGCATCCACTTCGCCCGCGCCCGCATCCTCGGCGAGCAGATCGGTTACGCGGTCGAACTCGCCCGAAGCCTGCCACGCCGCGCGCTCGGCATCGAAGGCGGCCTGACGGCTGACCTCGAAAGCGGCGATGCTCTCGGCGTTCTCGGCAAGAAAGGCGCGGTAGTCGGCCAAGCGGAATTCGGAATGCTCGACCCGGATTGCACGGCGACCGGCGGGGAAATCGCGCCGCCATTCGGCCAGTTCCTCCGCTGAAACAGGGAAGAAGCGGATCTGGTCGAAGAACCGCAACAGCCACGGCTTGCCGTCGGTGAAGGCCTCGGTCTGCCGATGCGTGTTCCACACCTGGATGGTGCGCCCGAACAGCTGGTAGCCGCCCGGTCCCTCCATCCCGTAGATGCACATATAGGCGCCGCCGATGCCGACCACGTTGGGCGGGGTCCAGGTGCGGGCGGGATTGTATTTGGTGGTGACGAGCCGGTGGCGCGGATCGACCGGGGTGGCGACCGGCGCGCCGAGATAGACATCGCCGAGGCCCAGCACGAGGTAGCTGGCATCGAAGATCAGGTTTTCCACCGCAGCCACATCGGGCAGGCCGTTGATGCGGCGGATGAATTCGATGTTGTCGGGGCACCACGGCGCATCGTCGCGCACCGCGCCCATGTATTTTTCAATCGTCTCGGTGATCGCCGGATCGCGCCAGCTCAATGGCAGGTGGACGATGCGCGAAGGCACGGCGAAATCGTCAAGCTGGCCCAGCGCCTCCTCGCAGCCCATCAGTGCCGCCAGCGCGTCCGCCTGATCCAGCGTGGTGCCGTCGAAATGCAGTTGCAGCGAGCGGATGCCGGGAGTGATGTCGATCACCCCGGGCAGGGCCAGCGCTTCCAATGCCTGCATCAGCGCATGGACGCGGATTCGCAGCTCGATATCGAGCACGATCTCGCCATATTCGACGAGGATGTTGCGGTCCCCCTGCTGGCGGTAGGTGGTGCGCGGGCGTGCGCCCTCAGCCCGCGTTTCCGCGAGGATCGGCGAGAGATCGGCAATGTCGCGCGCCGGGGTGGACGCGGGCAAGACGATGAGCGGCGCGCGATCCGCCGCCTGCGCGTCGGCGATGGTCACCGGCACGAAGCGCACCCTGTCATCGGGCGACAATTGCCCGATTTTCCAGCGATCGGCCGCGATCACGGTGAAGGGGCAGACGAAGCCGCCGAGCGAAGGCCCGTCCGGCCCCAGGATGATCGGCATGTCGCCGGTGAAATCGACCGCGCCGATGGCGTAGGGATTGTCGTGGATGTTGGAGGGGTGCAGCCCCGCCTCGCCCCCGTCGCGCCGCGCCCATTCGGGCTTGGGACCGACCAGACGGACACCGGTGCGGTTGGAGTTGTAATGTACCTGCCACTCGGCATCGAGGAAGCGGGCGATATCGGCAGGCGTGAAGAAATCGGGGGCGCCGTGCGGGCCGTAGAGCACGCGCAGCTCCCAGTTTCTGCCCGGCTGCGGCAGGCTGGCGTCGGCCAGCGGCACGCCGGTTTTGCCGCCGCCCAGATGCAGCACGTCGCCCGCCACCAGCGCGCGCGCCGCATGGCCGCCGAACTGGCCGAGTGTGAAGGTGCTGAGGCTGCCGAGATAGGCGGGAATGTCGAGCCCGCCGGCGAACAGGATATAGCCGCGCAGGCCCGCGCCCGAGACCCGGCCGAGCGTCAGCGTCTGCCCGGCGGCGATATCGAGCGGCACCCCGGGTGCCACCGCCACCCCGTCGAGCTTCGCGCTGAAATCCGCGCCGGTCAGGCAGATGCGCGCCGGGGCCTCGAACAGCAGGGTCGGGCCGCTAGCGGTGACCTCCAGCCCGGCGGTGCCCTCGGGATTGCCGAGCAGCAGATTGCCCAGCCGCAAGCTGCGATCATCCATCGGCCCCGAAGGCGGCACGCCCACGTCCCATAACCCGAGCCGCCCGGGCCAGTCCTGCACCGTGGTCGAAGTGCCGCCAGAAAGCACGCGGATGCTGGCCGGACGGTGGCTCACCCTTTCGAGCAGGCGGGTGGTCACGGCACCGCTGACAAAATGCTCCTCGGCCAGCACATCGCGCAGCCAGCGCAGGTTGGTCTCGATCCCGTCGATCCGGCTCGCCGCCAGTGCGCGGGTCATCGCCGCGATCGCATCCTCGCGGGTGGCGGCATGGGTGATCAGCTTGGCCAGCATCGGATCGTAGAAGGCGCTGACATTGCTCCCCGCCATCACCCAGGTCTCGGCGCGAATATCCTTGGGAAAGGTGACATTGGTGAGCGTGCCGGTGGTCGGCCGGTAATCGAGCGCCGGGTCTTCGGCATAGAGCCGCACCTGCACCGCATGGCCCTTCGGCGTCGGGGGCGGCGCATCCAGCATCGCAAAGTCACCCGCTGCGCCGCGGATCATCCATTCGACGAGGTCGATCCCCATCACTCCCTCGGTCACGCCGTGTTCCACCTGCAAGCGGGTGTTCATTTCGAGGAAGAAGAACTCCGCGCGGTCGGCATCGTAAAGGAATTCGACTGTCCCGGCAGAAAGGTAGCGCGCCGCTTCGCCCAGCCGTACGGCGGCCGCGATCAGCTCGGCGCGCTTGGCCGGGGCGAGGCAGGGGGCGGGGGCTTCCTCGACCACCTTCTGGTTGCGCCGCTGGAGCGAACAGTCGCGCTCGCCCAGCGCCATCACGCGGCCCGCCCCGTCGCCGAAGATCTGCACCTCGATGTGCCGGGCATTGGCGATGTAGCGTTCAAGGAATACGCCCGCATCGCCGAAACTCGCCTGCCCCTGCCGCACCACCGCGGCAAAGCCTTCGCGCAGCATTGCTTCATCGGAGCAGATGCGCATCCCGATCCCGCCGCCGCCCGCGGTCGCCTTGAGCATCACCGGATAGCCGATGCGCGCGGTGGCTTCGGCGGCTTCGTCCTCGTCCGTCAACAGCCCAGTGCCGGGTGCGAGCGGCAGATCATGCGCCTCGGCCAAGGCGCGGGCGGAGTGCTTGAGGCCGAAGGTGCGGATATTCTCGGGCGTCGGGCCGATGAAGGTGATACCGGCCGCCGCGCAGGCCTCGGCAAACTCGGCATTTTCGGCAAGGAAACCATAGCCCGGATGGATCGCGCCCGCGCCGGTTGCTTTCGCCGCCGCAAGGATGGCCGCGACATTGAGATAGCTCTCCGCCGCCGGGGCAGGGCCGATGCACACTGCCATGTCGGCCGCGCCGACATGGAGCGATTCCGCGTCGGCTTCGGAATAGACTGACACCGACTTCAGCCCCATCCGCTTGCACGTGCGGATGATCCGGGTGGCAATCGCGCCCCGGTTGGCAATCAGGACGGTATCGAACGTCATGCCGCCACGATCATGCGCACGGGGGTGGGGTTGAAGGCGTTGCAGGGATTGTTGATCTGCGGGCAGTTGGAGACGACCACGATCACGTCCATCTCGGCCCTGAGGTCCACCGTCAGGCCAGGGGCGGAAATGCCGTCGACGATGCCGAGCGTCCCGTCTTCCTCCACCGGCACGTTCATGAAGAAATTGATGTTGGAGACGATGTCGCGCTTGCCGCGGCCTT
>VFQO010000941.1_pt1 | contig 26369 bp, 23 predicted proteins | sample 3512331 | NCBI WGS metagenome assembly VFQO01 (sample SAMN10412371, study PRJNA504923) | tailings metagenome | isolation source: Replicate 3 from Balatoc abandoned mine | place: Philippines: Itogon, Benguet | collected 2017-08-28 | reverse complement strand
ATGGTGGCGTTGATCTCGGCCTCGCCGTGCGCCGCCGACACGAAACCGGCCTCGAACGCGGACGGCGCGAGGTACACGCCTTCCAGGATCATGGCGTGGAAGAAGCGGTTGAAGCGGTCCTTGTCGCAGGCCATGACTTCCGCGTAGGTGCGCGGCGGCATGGCGCTGAAGTAGATGCCGAACATGCCGCCCACGCTCGCCGCGCTGAAGATTTCACCGGCCCCGTCGGCGGCCTTCACCAGGCCTTCGAGCAGCTGGTCGGTACGCGCGGTCAGCGTTTCATAGAAGCCAGGCGCGCGCGTGGCCTTGAGCGTGGCCAGTCCCGCCGCCACCGCCACCGGGTTGCCCGAGAGCGTGCCGGCCTGGTACACCGGGCCGACCGGGGCGAGATAGTCCATGATGTCGCGGCGTCCGCCGAAGGCGCCCACCGGCATGCCGCCGCCGATCACCTTGCCCAGCGTGGTGAGGTCGGGAACGATGCCGTACAAGCCCTGCGCGCCCTGCGGGCCGACGCGGAAGCCGGTCATGACCTCGTCGAAAATCAGCACCGCGCCATGCTTCGTGCACAGCTCGCGCAGGCCTTCGAGAAAGCCGGCGGCCGGCTGCACCAGGTTCATGTTGCCGGCCACCGGCTCGACGATGACGGCGGCAATCTCGCTGCCGATTTTTTCGAAGGTGCGCTCGACGCCGGTGATGTCGTTGTAGTCGAGCACCAGGGTCTGCGCCGCAACCTCGGCCGGCACGCCGGCGGAAGTCGGATTGCCGAAAGTCAGCGCACCCGAGCCCGCCTTCACCAGCAGGAAGTCGGCGTGACCGTGGTAGCAGCCCTCGAACTTGATGATCTTGCTGCGGCCGGTGAAGCCGCGCGCGAGGCGGATCGCGCTCATGGTCGCCTCGGTGCCCGAACTCACCAGGCGCACTTTCTCGAAACCGGGCAGCAGGCTCGTCAGCAATGCCGCCATTTCCAGTTCGATCTCGGTGGGGGCGCCGAAGGACAGCCCGCGCGCCGCGGCTTCCTGCACCGCCTTCACCGTGCCCGGGTGCGCATGGCCGAGGATGGCCGGACCCCAGGAGCCGACGTAGTCGATGTATTTTTTGTCATCGGCATCCCACAGATAGGCGCCCTCGCCGCGCGTGAAGAAGCGCGGCACGCCGCCCACCGACTTGAAGGCGCGCACCGGCGAATTGACGCCGCCGGGGATGATTTTCTGGGACTGTTCGAACAGGGTGTGGTTGCGGTCCATCATTCTTCCGATTCACAAACAAACAAACGATTCAATTCGCGTACAGCGGCCACGACATCCGGCGCATCGAACAGCGCCGAGATGACGGCGATCGAGTCGGCGCCCGCTGCGATGACTTCTGCCGCATTTTCCGCCGTTATGCCGCCGATCGCCACTACCGGCACGCTGAGGCCGGCGGCATCGTGCAGCAGCTGCAAGGGCGCACGCTGCGCCTGCGGCTTGGTCGGCGAGGCATAGAAACTGCCGAAGGCCACATAATCGGCGCCCTCCGCCTGCGCCTTGCGCGCCAATTCCAGGCTCTGGTAGCAGGACACGCCGACGATTTTTTTGGGGCCGAGGATGATGCGCGCCTCGCGCAGACCGGCATCCTCGCGCCCCACATGCACGCCGTCGGCATCGGCCAGGTCGGCGAGACGCAGATCGTCGTTGATGATGAGCGGCACGCCGTACTTCCGGCACAGCGGCAGCAGTTCGCTCGCCTGTTCAAAGCGCAGGGCGACATCGCCGGTTTTTTCACGGTACTGCACAGCCGCGGCGCCACCCTGCAATGCGGCCTCGACCATGGCGAGCAACCTCGCCGTGTCCGCACACTCCGGCGTCAGGGCATACACGCCCGAAGGGAAAACGGGCATCAGGCCGATCCCTGGGTGGGCGCTTCCTGCGCCCAGAAGAAGCGGTCGGGCAGGTACTGGCCCATGCCGGGCCGGAATGCGGCCTTGAGCGTCTCGTAGGTGAAATCCTGGCCATCCTTCACCGCGCGCGGCAACTCGTTGCCGAAGGCGAGGCTGGCGGCAATCGCCGAGGCGAGGGTGCAGCCGGAACCGTGGTAGCTGCCGGGCAGGCGATCCCAGGCTTCGGTCTGGATCACGCCTTCGAGACCGTACAGCACGTTGTAGACGCGCGGCGTGTTCTCGTGGGTGCCGGTGATGAGCACCGATTCGCAGCCCATCTGGATGAAGCGGCTGGCGCATTCGGCCAGCGGCAGGTGGTCTTCCTCGCCCTCGTTCACGGCAAGCCGGCGTGCCTCGATGCTGTTGGGCGTGATCAGCGTGGTCTGCGGGATGAGCATGTCGCGCATGGCCGCGATGATGTCCTCGCCGGACAAATCGTCGCCACGCCCGGAGGCCAGCACCGGGTCGAGCACCACCGGAATGTCGGGATAGTCGGAGAGGATTTCGGCAATCACCGTGATGTTCTCGACGCTGCCAAGCAGACCGATCTTGAACACCTCGACCGGCATGTCCTCCAGCAGCATGCGCGCCTGATCCGCCACCCAGTCGGCATCCACCGCCGAGATGCCGTCCACGCCTGCGGTGTCCTGGATGGTGATGGCCGTGATCACCGACAGCGGGTGACAACCCATGCTGGCAAGGGTCAGGATGTCCGCCTGCATGCCGGCACCGCCGGTGGGATCGGAGGCGGCGAAGGTGAGGACCATGGGGGGAGTTTGCGGCATGAAACTTTCCTGGAGCGCGGAATCGCGTCTGGTTTAGAATGTGAGCCTGATTCTATCCTATATCCGCAGTCCCCCTCCCATGAGCGACACCCCCGAATACAAAACCTGGATGTGCCTGCTGTGCGGCTTTATCTACGACGAGGAGAAAGGCTGGCCGCAGGATGGCATCGCCCCCGGCACCCGCTGGGAGGACGTGCCGACGAACTGGACCTGCCCCGACTGCGGCGGCAGGAAAGAAGACTTCGAAATGATTGCGGTCTGAAGGCCGCCGATCAGTCCGGCAAACAATCAGGATTGCAACGTCCGCAGGGTCGGCACTGCCAGCCCTGCGGCATCGGCATGCTGCAGCGCCCGCGCCAACCTGGCCGGGGCGGAACGGCCGGTGCAGCCGTGGTTCGGGTCGCCCTCGAACGCCTCCAGCATGCCCGCGATGAGTTTCTCGCGGTCGTGTTTGACCCCCGTGAGCCAATCCTGTATGTCCATGACCTCGGCCGCGACCTGGCGTGCGAAGGGCTCGTGCTTGCGCCACAGTTCGCTGACCGTGCCGCCGGCTTTCAGCCCGGCAAGGTTGGTGGTGAGGATGTAGACATTCTTGCGCACCAGTTCGAACAGCAGTTCGTCGCCGCTGGCCACCTTGCACGCCGGCAGTTCGATGGACGCCAGCGCGCGCACCAGCAGGTCCGCAGCCGGACCCGCGGCCGGCGAGGCGATCAGCGGCCTGGCATCGGTGCCTTTCTTCTTTTCGAACCAGACTGAAATCACCGTAGGATTCTCGATGCCGTGCGCCAGCCAGTCGCGCGGCAGCAATTCATTCTGGATCAGGCCAACACGGCTTTTCCAGTTCGGCGGCAAGGCCGCGAGCACTGCATGCAAGTCCGTTTCGCCCACGGCGACCAGCACCAGTTGCGGAGCAGGGTGTGTGGCCGCCACGGCGTTCATGTCGTCGCCGCGATTGACCGGCACGACGGTGCTGCCGACGCGCAGCAGCCCGCCCGCGAAAACGCGGCCGAGCTGGCCGAGGCCGATGATGATGGTTTCCTGCATGAATCCGTTCCTGTCCTTCCTGCAAACCCGGCAAGGCATCAATTGTCTGCCGATGACGGGAAGCTGTCGCTCGGCAGGTCGAGATAATACCCTTGGGCAAGATTGACGCCGAATTCCTCCAGCATGCTCAGGGTTTTTTCGTTTTCGACATACTCGGCCACCACCGTCTTGCCCAGGCCCCTGGCAACATTGACGATCGCCCTGACGAATACCTGGTTGTCCGCATCCAGATGCAGGTCGCGGATGAACAGGCCATCGATCTTCAGCGTATCGGCGCGCAGGTGCTTGAGGTAGGCAAACGAGGAAAAACCGGTGCCGAAGTCGTCTAGGCAGACCCCGCAGCCGACCTGGCGCAGGGATTCGATCAGGCGCTGGGCATCATGCAGGTCGGCCACGGCAGCCGTTTCGGTCAGTTCCACGATCAGCCGGGCGGGCGACACCTGGTGCCGCTGCAGCATGCCGGAGATGTATTGCGACAGCGCCGGCTCGCCCAGAGAACGGGCGGAGATGTTGACGGCAATGGGAGGCGCATCCGGGTGCTGCGCCAGCAGCCTGACGGCTTCGCCGATCACCCAGCGGTCGATTTCCGTCACGCGGCCGTTTTTTTCCGCCACCGGGATGAAATGCGCGGGCATGATGAGCTGCTCGGGATTGCGTTCGTCGACCATGCGCACCAGCGCCTCGCAATGCGCCAGACGCCTGCCGGCGACATGGTAGATGCCCTGGAAATGCAGCCGCAGCAGGTTGTTTTCCAGCGCGTGGCTGATCCTGTCGTTCCAGGTCAGGCGCTCCATGGTGAGAATGTTCGCCTCGTTGTCGGCGCGGAATACTCGCCAGGTGTTCTTGCCGGCCTGCTTGGCCTGGTACATGGCGATGTCCGCCTTGGCCACCAGTTCGTCGGCATCGGCGGCATGGTCCGGCAGGTAGGCCACGCCGAGGCTGGCAGTCAGGCGCAGGTTGCGCCCCTCGAAGCGGAAGGGAATCTGCGACACCGCGCGCACCACGCGCTCCGCCAGCACCTCGGCCTCGTTGCCCCGCACGCTGGGCAGCAGTATGGCGAACTCGTCGCCGCCCAGGCGGGCGAAGATTTCATTGCGCCGGATCAGCGTGCCGGCCTCGCCCGCCACCCGGATCAGCAAGGCGTCGCCGGCGCGATGGCCGAAGTTGTCGTTGACGTCCTTGAACTCGTCGAGATCGAAGAAAATCACCGCGCAGCGCTCCTCGCGCCTTTCCGCCTCGCTGACCACGCGTTCGAGTTCGGACTGGAAGCGGTGGCGGTTGTACAGGCCGGTGAGCGGGTCGCGCTCGGCGAGATAAATCAGCTGTTCTGCCGTCTGCCGTTCGCGCGTGACGTCCTCGTAGATCCAGAGGTGGCCGACAAAGCGCCCCATCTTGTCGCGCACGGGGAAGTCGAGTTCGGTGAACACGCGGCCGTCGGCCAGTTGGATCTCGTAGGAACTGGAGGTTTCGCGGGTTTCCAGCACCGACAGCAGGTGCTTGGAAAAGTGATCCGGACGCGCGAGCATGCTCGACGATTTCAGCAGCACTTCGTCGACCGGCACGCCGACCAGCGGGCTCGACTCGTCGATCGCCCACATCCGGTTGAAAGCGGGATTGTGATAGATCACGCGGCCATCGGTGCCGACGAACAGAATGCCCAGGTTCATGGCTGACAGCAGCGACACCAGCCGCGCCCGTTCCTGCTCGGATTCCTCCAGGTAGTGCATCTGCATGCTTTCCGCGAGCTTGAGGCTCGCCACCGCCTGGCGCAGGCTCGCCTCGGTGCTTTTCATGGCGTCCACGTTGTGGATGCTGGCCCGCAACCCCATGCTGCGCGCCTGCTTGTCATGGATCGGCAACCAGCTGGCCGAGGCCCAGAACACGCTGCCGTCCTTGCGGCAGGCACGAAACAGATAGCCGCTGTCGACCGAACCGCTCAAGGCGTCGCGCAAGCGCGGCGCGGCCATGTCCTTGTCCTCCGGATGGACGATGCCGAGCGGGAAATCGGCCATGGCCATGCACTCTTCCACGCTGTAGCCCAGCATGCGCTCGGCCGACGGGTTGATCCACAACAGGCGGCCTTCGGGCGAAATCCAGAATTCGATGCCGTGCGTATGGTCGGCGATGGCGTGAAAGCGCGCTTCGCTTTCCTGCAGTTGCAGAACCTGGCTGCGCACGGATTCGCTCATGCGGTTGAATGCCGATGCCAGCCGGTCGAGTTCGGGCTCGCCCTGCAGGGGAATCTGCGCGCTGTAATCGCCGGCCGCCACGCGCGTGCTGGCATCGGCCAGGGCACGGAACTGGCGCGACACCCAGAGCGCGATCAGGAACAGCAGCACCCAGCTGGCAACGAAAGCCGCCAGCGCCAGGGCGATGTTCTGCAGATAGGCTTCGTGCCTGGCCGATTCGATGGCCCGTCCGGAAAGCCCGAAGGCGATTTCGCCGTATGTCCCGCCGCCCAGCCGGATGGGACTTCGACCATCGAAGCGGACGGCGCCGTCGTCGGGGCGCGCGAACTCGGCCACGACCCGGCCGGAGCGGTCGCGCACGCTGAGGTAGGCCAGTTCGGGGTCCTTGCTGATATTGTCGACCTCGTCCTTGACGGCTGCGATGTCGCGTTGCAGCATCGGCACGGCCAGCGCTGTCGACAGCAGCCTGCTGATGTCATCGACGCGATGCCCGATCTGGCTTTTGATGGCCTCGTCCATCAGGCGCACGCTGTTGTAGGCCATGCCTCCCAACAGCAAGGCCTGTACCAGCAGGCTGATCAGCAGCAGGCGGGTCCGCAGGTTGGGGCGCTTCACCTCGGCGCCTCGCCTGCCCCGGCCAGTTCCTGGAACCGCCGCTTGAGCTCCAGCGCGTCGCCTTCGACCTGCTTCAATTCGTCCTTTTCCAGTGCGCGCACACCGCGAAAACCGGTCTTTTCAAGAAAATCCAGGCCCGCTTCGCTGCGCATGAAGCCTTCGATTGCCTGCCGGATTTCGCGCTCGCGCTGGGAATCCATGCGCGGATGGACCAGAAAGACATGGCTGGGCAGGTCCGGCGTGGCGGCGAGGATGCGCAGGCGCTTGCGTTCTGCGCTGGGCAGCCGCAGGAAGGGAAACACGCCGACGACGGCCGCATCGGTCTGCCGCGTGTCCACATAGGCGGCCGCATTGGTATGCGAGCCGGCCTCCCTCACTATCAGCTCCCTGCCCGGATTGAGGCCGCGGCCGGCGAGGATTTTGGCCAGCCGGATGTTCACGACGGCATTGGAATCCGGTATCGCGATGGTTTTGCCTTTGAGATCGCCGAGTTGGCGGTAGGGGCTGTCCGCCTTCACCACGACGAAGCCCTTGGCCGGCTCCCGGTAGATGAGCAGCGGCCGGTAGCCGCCTTCCTTCCAGGCCAGCCAGGCCAGGTGCGGGGCCGTGAGCACCAGCTCGTATTCCCCTTCGATCGTGCGCGTGTGGAAGGTGAAGAAGTCCTTCGCGCTTTCCAGATTGACGGGCTGCCCGAGCGCTGCGCTCAAATAATCCGCCAGCGGCTGATACGTCTCCGCGGTGGTACGGGTGGACAATTGCGGGAATACGCCAAAGCCGAAGCCAGGCGCAGCAAATGCGGGCGACTGCCAATACAGCGCAGCCGTTGCCAGCAATACGGCCGCCGCCGTCCTCCGCACACCGTGGCGAATATGGCCGATGCGCCCCAGCGCAAAAGCGCAGGCCGCCCACATCCGACGCACGCCCAAGCTGTCCTCAATGACGGGCATGATGATGATCCTCCGCAACGATCGCTGCCCCTTCCGACAGCCTTCAACAACTTGTAATTATTTGTTTTTATTCTAGATAACTTTTCGCAGCACCTTGGAGCGGCGCTGGAAATTGTAGAGCACCTGTTTGCGGCGCGGCAACGCCTCGGGCGCAGTTTCGACGAAACCGCGCTCCTCGAACCAGTGCTCGGCCCGCGTGGTGAGCACGAACAGCTCCTTCATGCGCTTCTTGCGCGCAAGGCTCTGCGCCGCGTCGAGCAGGCGATCGCCGAAACCGCGCCGGCGGAACTCCGGCTGCACCGCAAGACAGGCCATTTCCGCCGCCTTTTCCTCGGGAAAGGGATAAAGCGCGACGCAGCCCATGATCATGCCGTCGGACTCGAGCACCAGAAAACGGTCGACTTCCATTTCCAGCAGCTCGCGCGAACGCCGTACCAGGGTGCCTTCGCGCTCGAGCGGCTCGATCAGGTTGAGAATGCCGCCGACATCGTCGATGGTGGCAGCACGGATGGTTTCCAGCGGCGTCGGCGTAATCAGCGTGCCCACGCCATCGCGGGTGAACAGTTCGGCCAGCAGCGCGCCGTCGCGGCAGCGCGAAATCAGGTGTGCGCGCTTCACCCCCAGCCTGCAGGCCTGCACCGCGGCCGGCAGATAATAGGTAAGATCATCCTGCGTCTTGCGTTTCCGCTCGGTGAGCTTTTGCGCTTCCGCCACGGTCAGTGTGGATATCAGCTTGTTCTTTGCCCCGGTGACGCCGTCGGCATCCATCAGGAACACCAGCTTGTCGGCCGACAGGGCGGCAGCGGTATGCACCGCGACGTCTTCCAGGGTGAGATTGAAAATCTCGCCAGTGGGCGAATAACCGATCGGGGACAGCAGCACGATCTCGCCGTCCTCCAGCCGTTTCTGGATGGCCTCCGCATGAATCCGGCGCACCTCGCCGGTGTGCTGCAGGTCCACGCCGTCGAGCACGCCGATGGGCTTGGCGGTGACGAAGTTGCCTGCCGCGACGCGGATGTCGGAACCGGCCATGGGCGTATTGGCCAGGCCCAGCGACAACAGCGCCTCGATTTCCACGCGCACGATGCCGACCGCTTCCTTGACGCTGGCCAGGGCCAGTTCATCGGTGACGCGCATCCCCTGCACGTAGCGCATCTCGGCGCCGCGCTCCTTCATCTGCGCTTCCACCTGCGGGCGCGCGCCATGCACCAGCACCAGGCGCACGCCCAGGCTGGAGAGGAGATTGATGTCGTGCGCAAGGCCGACGAACTGCCCGTCGGACACCACCTCGCCGCCGAAGGCGACGACGAAGGTCTTGCCGCGAAAGCCATTGATGTAGGGCGCGGCCGAACGGAACCAGTGGACGAATTCGGTGATGTTCTGCATGGCTTGCAATTTACCTTGAGCCCACGCACGGGCAAAGACTTTTGGCCATTTATTTGGCGTAATCGCCCCACAAGGCCTGCATGGCTGCAACAGCCGCCAGCGCCGCGGTTTCCGTGCGCAGCACGCGCGGCCCCAGCCGCACCGGGGTGAAGCCGAAGTCGGTGACGAGCGCGGCCTCCTCCGGCTCGAAGCCGCCTTCCGGGCCCGCCACCAGCCAGACCGGTCCGGTCGGCGACGGCAAATCCCTGAGGCTGGACTGGGCGAGCGGGGACAGGAACAGCTTCAATCCGGCGGGGCGGCTGGCGAGCCATTGCGGTACATCCAGCGGCATCGCCACCGCAGGCAGGCGATTGCGCCCGCTCTGTTCGCAGGCCGACATGACGATGCCCTGCCAGTGTTCGACCCGGCGCTGCGCACGCTCGCCGCTGAGCTTGACCACGCTGCGGCGCATGGCCAGCGGCTGGATCGCCGTCACGCCCAGTTCCACGGCCTTCTGCAGGGTGTAGTCCATGCGCTCGCCGCTGGAAATGCCCTGTGCCAGGCGAATATCGAGCGGCGACTCGCGCTCGACGTCGTGCCACTCGCGGCACAGGGCGGTCACGCCATCCCGGTCCACCCACTCCAGCACCGCCGGGTATTCGCCGCCCCGGCCATTGAACAGCACCACCTCGGCGCCCTTGACCAGGCGCAGTACGCGCGCGGCATGGTGGGCGGGGACGGGCGGCAGTTCGATTTTCGCGCCCGGGCTCAGGGGACGGTCTACAAAGAAACGTGGCATGAAATTTTGTTAATGGATGAGGTTGCCGGCAAAATAGGACTTTGATTATCGCCTCATCCAAGGCCACGACAAACGAAATCCGATTCGAACAAGGAGGACAAGAGGACAGGAGAAAACCTTCTCGCATCCAATCCTCTTGTCCTCATGTCCTCTTTGTAAAAGGCGTTTTATGGTTTCCCTGACTACCCCCGTTTGCGATTTCGGCTGGAAAGCCGTCGATTTCGACCTGCCAGGCGTCGACGGCAGGAACTGGACGTTGCATGACGCCATGGGGCCCAACGGCCTCCTGGTCATGTTCATCTGCAACCACTGTCCCTACGTCAAGGCCATCCGCCCGCGCCTGGTGCGCGATCTCAAGGAATTGAAGGAAAAACACGGCATCCACGCCATCGCCATCATGAGCAACGACCCGGCCGAATACGCCGAGGACAGCTTCGACAACATGAAGGCCGCGGCGGTGGAATTCGGCTTTCCCTTCCCCTATGTGCGGGACGAGACCCAGGCCGTGGCCAAGGCCTACGGCGCCGTGTGCACGCCGGATTTCTTCGGTTTCAACCGCAACTTCGAGCTGCAGTACCGCGGCCGCTTCGACGAATCGCGCAAGGAAACCGCCCCGGAAGGCGTGCGCCGCGACCTGTTCGAAGCCATGAAGGATATCGCCGCCACGCAAACGGGCCCGGCCGAGCAGATCCCCAGCATGGGCTGCTCCATCAAGTGGAAAAGCGAATGAACCAGGCGCTGCAGCAAATCATCGCGCTGGTGCGCGAGGTCGCGCGCGAGGAAATCACCCCCCGCTACCTGCGCGTGGCGCACACCCACAAGAACGACGGCAGCCTCTTCACCGAGGCCGACGCGGCCACCCAGAGGGCCCTCGTTTCGGCCCTGCCCGGCATTATCCAAAGCCCGGTGCTGGGCGAGGAAATGACCGAGGCCGAACAACGCGCAGCCTGGGCAAAAGGCGACAACGGCCTGTGGTGCATCGACCCCATCGACGGCACCTCCAACTTCGTCGCCGGCATTCCCTATTTCGCCATATCCATCGCCTGGCTGAAGGGTGGGCGGCGCGAACTGGGCGTGGTCTACGACCCGGTCGCCAACGAATGCTTTCATGCCGCGCGCGGCCAGGGCGCCTTTCTCGACGACGAACCCCTGCCGATCCGCAATCCGGTCAGCGAACTGCGCCGCGCCATGGCCGGCATCGAGCCCAAGCGCCTGTCCAAGGACCTGATCGCCCGGCTGGTGGCCGACCCGCCCTACGCCTCGCTGCGCAATTTCGGCGCCTCGGCGCTGGACTGGTGCTACACCGCGGCCGGGCGCTTCGACATCTACGTGCACGGCAAGCAGAAATTGTGGGACTACGCCGCCGGCGCCCTCATCCTGGAAGAGGCCGGCGGCCGGCTCGCCTGCCTGGAAGGCGCCTTCGACGAGGGCGAGATATGGGAACGCTCGGTCGTGGCCTCCGCCAGCCCTGAACTGTTCGAGCAGTGGCAGGCCTGGCTGGCGGCGCAAGGTCAATAATCCCGACCAAACCCGCGATAATGGCTGGCGGCGCAAGGTCAATAATCCCGACCAAACCCGCGATAAAAACATTTTAAGCCCCGCTGGAACCCGGATTTGACGGGGTTTCCCACCCAAGATCCGCGGCCGCCAAGGGCTTGCGGCCGGTTTTGCCCATTCTGTCGGCCTTGCTTCGGGCCCCCGCCTCGGGGATAATCGGGAGTTCCGTCCGGTGCCTCACCATGGCGTACCCCGGCTGGCGCGCCCTACCCCAATCGTGCCTTAAGAAAATCGAACTGAAAATTCCGGCCAGACCTGACACCGGGTTCGTCCAGCCGCCCCGGGCCTGCCCAGAATTTTTAGGTATTTTTATTTTTTGAGTGTTTCGACCCTGAGGTAAATATGGCAACCCGTACCGATCTCGCCAACGCCATCCGCGCCCTGTCCATGGATAGCGTTGAAAAGGCCAAATCCGGCCACCCCGGCGCCCCCATGGGCATGGCGGAAATCGCCGAAGTGCTGTGGAACCACCACCTGCGCCACAACCCGACCAATCCCAAGTGGTATGACCGCGACCGTTTCGTGCTGTCCAACGGCCACGGCTCCATGCTGATCTACTCGCTGCTGCACCTGACCGGCTACGACCTCGGCATCGAGGATCTCAAACAATTCCGCCAGCTGCACTCCAGGACCCCGGGGCACCCCGAGTACGGCTACACCGCCGGCGTGGAGACCACCACCGGCCCGCTCGGCCAGGGCATCACCAATGCCGTGGGCATGGCGCTGGCGGAAAAGCTGCTCGCCAACGAGTTCAACAAGCCCGGCCATGACATCGTCAACCACCACACCTACGTGTTCCTGGGCGACGGCTGCATGATGGAAGGCATCTCCCACGAGGCCTGCGCGCTGGCCGGCACCTGGAAGCTCGGCAAGCTGATTGCCTTCTGGGACGACAACGGCATCTCCATCGACGGCCACATCGAACACTGGTACACCGACGACACCGCCAAGCGCTTCGAAGCCTACGGCTGGCACGTGATCCCCAACGTCGACGGCCACGACTTCGCCGCCATCGAGAAGGCCGTCACTGAAGCCAAGGCCGAAACCGGCAAGCCCAGCCTGATCTGCTGCAAAACCATCATCGGCAAGGGTTCGCCCAACAAGGCCGGCACCCACGACGTGCACGGCGCCGCCCTCGGCCACGACGAAGTGGAAGCCACCCGCAAGCACATGGGCTGGAACCACCCCGCGTTCGAAGTGCCGCAGGATGTCTATGACGGCTGGGACGCCAAGACCAAGGGCCAGGGCCTGGAAACCCTGTGGAACAACAAGTTCGCCGAATACAAGGCGGCCTACCCCGCCGAAGCCGCCGAGTTCGAGCGCCGCATGAACGGCGAACTGCCGCTCAACTGGAAAAAGCACGTGGCCGACAAGCTCGCCGCCATCAACGCCAAGGCCGAGACCGTCGCCACCCGCAAAGCCAGCCAGATCGCCATCAACGCGCTGGCTTCCGCGCTGCCCGAGTTCGTCGGCGGCTCCGCCGACCTGACCGGCTCCAACCTGACCAACTGGGAAGGCTGCCACCCCATCCGCCACGGCAAGCCCGGCAACTACATCAGCTACGGCGTGCGCGAGTTCGGCATGGCGGCGATCATGAACGGCCTCGCCCTGCACGGCGGCCTGCTGCCCTTCGGCGGCACCTTCCTGATGTTCTCCGAGTACTCGCGCAACGCCCTGCGCATGGCCGCGCTGATGAAGCAGCGCGTGATCCACGTGTTCACCCACGACTCCATCGGCCTGGGCGAGGACGGCCCCACCCACCAGCCCGTCGAGCAGACCGCGACCCTGCGCATGATCCCCAACATGGACGTCTGGCGCCCCTGCGACACCGTGGAGACCCTGGTCGGCTGGGCATCCTCCGTCGAGCGCATGACCGGCCCCAGCTGCCACATCCTATCGCGCCAGAACCTGCCGTTCATGCAGCGTGACGACGCCACCCTGGCCAACATCGCCAAGGGCGGCTACGTGCTCAAGGACGCCGCCTCTGCCCGCGCCGTCATCATCGCCACCGGCTCCGAAGTCGAGCTGGCGGTGAAGGCCCAGGAAATGCTGGCCGCCGAAGGCATCGCCGTGCGCGTGGTGTCGATGCCCTCGACCAACGTGTTCGATCGCCAGGACAAGGCCTACAAGGAAAGCGTGCTGCCCAAGGGCCTGCCGCGCGTGGCCGTGGAAGCCGGCGTCACCGACTTCTGGCGCAAGTACGTGGGCCTGGAAGGCGCCGTGGTCGGCATTGACCGCTTCGGCGAATCCGCCCCCGCCCCGGTGCTGTTCAAGGAGTTCGGCTTCACCCCCGAGAACGTCGCCGCTGCAGTAAAGAGCGTTCTGTAAAACATTGCACAGGGAGGTACGGGAGGCAAGGGAGGAAAACCCCTCCCACAATATTTCCTCCCGTTCCTCCCTTACCTCCCTGTTAATTATTTTATTTTTGTACTTTTAGGAGAGACTGAGAAATGGCTATCAAAGTTGGCATTAACGGTTTTGGCCGCATCGGCCGCATGGTGTTCCGCGCTGTGGCGAAGGACTTCCCCGGCATTGAGATCGTCGCCATCAACGACCTGCTCGACCCCGAGTACCTGGCCTACATGCTGAAATACGACTCCGTGCACGGCCGCTTCAACGGCGACATCAAGGTCGACGGCAGCAACATGGTGGTCAACGGCAAGAAAATCCGCCTGACCGCCGAGCGCGACCCTGCCAACCTGAAGTGGAACGAAGTCGGCGCCGACATCGTCATCGACTGCACCGGCTTCTTCCTGACCACCGAGTCCTGCGAAGCCCACATCAAGGCCGGCGCCAAGAAGGTCGTGCAATCCGCGCCTTCCAAGGACGACACCCCGATGTTCGTCTACGGCGTCAACCACGCCACCTACGCCGGCCAGGCCATCGTCTCCGCCGCTTCCTGCACCACCAACTGCCTGGCCCCGGTGGCCAAGGTGCTGCACGACAACTTCGGCATCAAGCGTGGCCTGATGTCCACCGTGCACGCCGCCACCGCCACCCAGAAGACCGTTGACGGCCCGTCGCAGAAAGACTGGCGCGGCGGCCGCGGCATCCTGGAGAACATCATTCCGTCCTCCACCGGCGCCGCCAAGGCCGTCGGCAAGGTGATCCCCGAGCTGAACAAGAAGCTGACCGGCATGGCCTTCCGCGTGCCGACTTCCGACGTGTCCGTGGTCGACCTGACCGTGGAACTGAACAAGGAAGCGTCCTACGAGGACATCTGCAAGGCCATGAAGGCCGCCTCCGAAGGCGCACTCAAGGGTGTGCTGGGCTACACCGACGAAAAAGTGGTCTCCACCGACTTCGTCGGCAACAGCGCTCCCTCCACCTTCGACGCTGAAGCCGGCATCGCGCTGGACTCCACCTTCGTCAAGGTCGTGTCCTGGTACGACAACGAGTACGGCTACACCTGCAACATGCTGCGTCTGGTCGAGCACGTGGCCAAATAAATCAGTTGCAAGTGACAAGGGGCAAGTTGCAAGGTTTTCCTTGTAACTTGCAACTTGTAGCTTGTAGCTGATTCGCATGAGTCGTAAGGCCTGGGCAGCACAGTCAATCCTGCGCCGCCCAAGCCTTACCGCTTAACCCTCCAGGAGAAATCCATGCCCAAGTTCATCCGCATGACCGACCTCGACCTCGCAGGCAAGCGCGTGTTCATCCGCGCCGACCTCAACGTGCCCGTCAAGGACGGCAAGGTCACGTCCGATGCCCGCATCACCGCTTCCATGCCCACCATCGAGCACGCCCTGAAGGCGGGCGCCAGGGTGATGGTCACCTCCCACCTCGGCCGCCCCACTGAAGGCGAGTTCTCCGAAGAGAACAGCCTGAAGCCCGTGGCCGACGTGATGTCCGCCAAGCTCGGCAAGAATGTCCGCGTCATCCGCGACTGGGTCGACGGCGGCTTCGATGTCGCCGAGGGCGAAGTCGTGCTGCTGGAAAACTGCCGCATCAACAAGGGCGAGAAGAAGAACGTCGAAGAAACCGCGAAGAAATACGCCGCCCTGTGCGACGTGTTCGTGATGGACGCCTTCGGCACCGCGCACCGCGCCGAAGCCTCCACCTACGGCATCGCCCAGTTCGCGCCGGTGGCCTGCGCCGGCCTGCTGCTGACCGAAGAGCTCGACGCCCTGGACAAGGCCCTGGCCAGTCCCGCGCGCCCCATGGTCGCCATCGTCGGCGGCAGCAAGGTATCGACCAAGCTGACCGTGCTGGAATCCCTGTCCGAGAAAGTCGACCAGCTGGTGGTCGGCGGCGGCATCGCCAACACCTTCCTCGCCGCCATGGGCCACAATGTCGGCAAGTCGCTGTGCGAGCACGACCTCATCCCCACCGCGAAAATGCTGATCGAGAAAATGGCCAAGCGCGGCGCCTCCATTCCCATCGCCGTCGACGTGGTGTGCGGCAAGAAATTCGACGCCAACGAACCCGCCGTGTTGAAAAACGCCGGTGAAGTGGCCGACGACGACATGATTTTCGACATCGGTCCGAAGAGCGCGCAGGAGCTCGCCGACATCATCGCCAAGGCTGGCACCATCGTGTGGAACGGCCCGGTGGGGGTGTTCGAATTCGACCAGTTCGGCGAAGGCACCAAGACCGTGTCGATGGCCATCGCCAATGCCAAGGGCTTCTCCCTGGCTGGCGGCGGCGACACCATCGCCGCGATCCAGAAGTACGACATCTACGACAAGGTGTCCTACATCTCCACCGCCGGCGGCGCTTTCCTCGAATACCTGGAAGGCAAGGTACTGCCCGCAGTGGACATCCTGGAGAAGCGCGCGAAGGGCTGACCCCTTCGCGGTGAGGCGCAACCGGCGGCGCCAGGCGCTGCCCAGCGTTTCCCGCCTCACCCCTCACTCCTGACGCCTCGCTAAAACATGATTCGCAAAACCAAAATCGTCGGCACCCTGGGTCCGGCCTCGACCGATCCCAAGGTGCTCGACAAAATGATGGAAGCCGGGCTCGACGTGGTCCGGCTGAATTTTTCCCACGGCAAGCCGTCCGATCACCTCGAACGCGCCGAACTGGTACGCCAGCTGGCGCGCGCGCGCGGCCGCGCCATCGGCGTGCTGGTCGACCTGCAAGGCCCCAAGATCCGCATCGGCAAGTTCAAGGACGGCCCGATCACGCTCGCCAGGGGCGACAAGTTCGTCCTCGACGCCGAGTGCAAGGAAGGCAGCCAGAACCGCGTCGGCCTCGACTACAAGGATCTGCCCAGGGACGTCGCGCGCGGCGCCACCCTGCTGCTGGACGACGGCCGCATCGAGATGTGGGTGGAAAAGGTCGAGGGCACGGAGATCCATTGCACCGTGGTGCAGGGCGGCGTGCTCTCCAACAACAAGGGCATCAACCGCAAGGGCGGCGGCCTGTCGGCTTCCGCACTGACGGAAAAGGACATCGAGGACATCAAGACCGCTGCCGAACTGAAGGCGGACTACCTGGCGGTGTCCTTCCCCAAGACCGCGGCCGATATCCGCCAGGCGCGCGACCTCCTCAAGGCCGCCGGCGCCAAGAGCCTGATCGTCGCCAAGATCGAGCGCGCCGAGGCCATCGACAACCTCGATGAAATCCTCGACGAGGCCGATGCCATCATGGTGGCGCGCGGCGACCTCGGCGTGGAAGTAGGCGACGCCGCCGTGCCGGCGCTGCAAAAGCGCATGATCCGCATGGCGCGCGACAAGAACAAGCTCGCCATCACCGCCACGCAGATGATGGAGTCGATGATCGAAAGCCCGATCCCGACCCGCGCCGAAGTGTCCGACGTGGCCAACGCCGTGCTCGACGGCACCGATGCGGTGATGCTGTCGGCGGAAACCGCCGCCGGCGAGTATCCGGTGGAAGCGGTCGCCGCCATGCACCGCGTGTGCCTGGAAGCGGAAAAGGAAGCGCAACCGTACATCGGCGAGGCGCGCCTCACGCGCAGCTTCCTGCGCACCGACGAATCGATTGCGATGAGCGCGGCCTATACGTCGCTGCACATGAACATCAAGGCCATTGCCGCCCTGACCCAGAGCGGCTCGACCTGTCTGTGGATGTCCCGGCACAGCACCCACGTGCCCATCTACGCCTTGACACCCGAGGTGGAAACCCGTAGAAAAGTTACCCTGTTCCGCGGCGTCTACCCGATTAATTTCAAGATCAGCAAGGACAGCGACCGCGACGAATTGCTGGAAGCTGCCGAAGAGGAATTGCGCCGCCGCGGCGCGGTGCGCGAGGGCGACCTCATCATCCTCACCATCGGCGAACCCATTGGCAAGTCCGGCGGCACCAACACCCTGAAAATCGTCAAGGTTGGCGGCCGCAAGAAAGCATAGTTTTTTTACTTAAGGAGCAAGAGACATGGCACTCATTTCACTGCGTCAACTGCTGGACCACGCCGCCGAGAACGGCTACGGCCTGCCGGCGTTCAACGTCAACAACATGGAACAGGTCAAGGCGATCATGGAAGCCGCTGCTGCGGTCGATTCCCCGGTCATCCTGCAAGGTTCCGCTGGTGCGCGTTCCTACGCCGGCGAGCCCTTCCTGCGCCACCTGATCCAGGCCGCGATCGAAATGTATCCGCAGATTCCGATCTGCATGCACCAGGACCACGGCGCCAGCCCCTCCATCTGCTTCCGCTCCATCCAGTCCGGCTTTTCCTCGGTAATGATGGACGGCTCGCTCAAGGAAGACGGCAAGACCCCGTCGACCTATGAGTACAACGTCGAAGTCACCCGCAAGGTGGCCGAGCTGGCCCATGCCTGCGGCGTGTCCGTCGAAGGCGAACTGGGCTGCCTGGGCTCGCTCGAAACCGGCAAGGCCGGCGAGGAAGACGGCCACGGCGCCGAGGGCGTGCTGGATCATTCCGCCCTGCTGACCGACCCCAACGAAGCCGCCGATTTCGTCTCCAAGACCAAGGTTGACGCCCTGGCCATCGCCATCGGCACCTCGCACGGCGCCTACAAGTTCACCCAGAAGCCCACCGGCAAGGTGCTGCGCATCGACCGCGTGAAGGAAATCCACGCCCGCATCCCCAACGTCCACCTGGTGATGCATGGCTCGTCGTCCGTTCCGGAAGACTGGCTCGCCATCATCAACAGCTACGGCGGCGACATGGGCCAGACCTACGGCGTGCCGGTGAGCGAGATCGTCGAAGGCATCAAGAACGGCGTGCGCAAGGTCAACATCGACACCGACCTGCGCATGGCGTCGACCGGCGCGATCCGCAAGCACCTCGCCGACAACAAGGCCAACTTCGACCCGCGCAAGTTCCTCAAGGAAGCCACCGTTGCCATGAGCGGCATCTGCCGCGACCGTTACGAAGCCTTCGGCGCAGCCGGCCAGGCCAGCAAGATCAAGAAGGTGTTCAACCTGGAAGAAATGCAGAAGCGCTACGACAAGGGCGAACTGGATCCCAAGGTCAACTGATCGCCGGATTCATGCACAACAAAAAAGCGGCCTTCATGGCCGCTTTTTTGTTGTCTGCCGATCGTCACACTTCCAGCGGCAACTGCGGCTTGGCTATCGCCCGTTCCACCACCAGGGTATGCACCCGGCGCGAGTCGGCGCGCAGCACCTGCACCTTGAGGCCGTCGAACTCGATGCTCTCGCCGCGCTTGGGCAGGCGGCCGAACTTCGACAGCACCAGTCCGCCGAATGTGTCGTAATCCTCATCGGAAAACTCCGTGCCCAGGGCTTCGTTGAAATCGGCGATCTCGGTCGCCGCCTTCACCCGGTAGCGCCCCGCCTTGTCGCGGATGATGTTGTCCTCGGTCTCGTCGAAGTCGTACTCGTCCTCGATGTCGCCGACGATCTGCTCGAGCACGTCCTCGATGGTGACCAGGCCCGCCACGCCGCCGTATTCGTCGACGACGATGGCCATGTGGTTGCGGCTGGCGCGGAACTCCTTGAGCAGCACGTTGAGGCGCTTGGACTCGGGAATGAAGATGGCCGGGCGCAGGGTGTCGCGCATGTCCAGCTCCTCGCCGATCTGCAGCCTCAAGAGATCCTTGGCCAGCAGGATGCCGAGCACGTTGTCCTTCTCGCCGTCCACCACCGGAAAGCGCGAGTGTGCGGCTTCGATCACGCGCGGCAGGAATTGTTCGGAGGATTCGTTGATGTCCACGACGTCCATTTGCGAACGCGGGATCATGATGTCGCGCACCTGCATTTCGCCCACCTGCAGGACGCCCTCGATCATGGCGAGGCCGTCTGCATCCATCAGGTTGCGCTCGTAGGCGGCATGGAGAATTTCGATCAGCTCTTCCCGGTCTTCTGGTTCGCGGGAAAGGAAATGGGACAGGCGTTCCAGCCAGTTCCGATGCGGTCGACTAGGGTCGGGGTCCATGTATGAATTGCGGAGTGAATAAAGCCAAGCCGCCAAATCAATTAGCCGGCTTGGCTTTGCTCACTTTGTCCTGTCCGGTTCAGATTGGGTGCGAGACGCGAAGACAAGCCGAAAGCAGTGCTTTGGCAAGGCGAAGCGAAGTCGACAAGGTATCGCCTCTAATCTGGAGCGGAATAGGGGTTATTAAACCTCAGGCGGCGCAATATTTCCACCTCCAGCGCCTCCATCTCGCGCGCCTCGGGTTCGGTCTCGTGGTCGTAGCCCTGCATGTGCAGCACGCCATGCACGGTGAGATGAGCGTAGTGCGCGCGCAATGTCTTGCCCTGCTCGCGCGCCTCCTTCTCCACCACCGGCGCGCACAGCACGATGTCGCCGGCGAGCACGCCGTCTTCCTCGCCATAGGCGAAGGTCAGCACATTGGTGGCGTAGTCCTTGTCGCGGTAATCGCGATTGAGCATGCGGCCCTCGTCCGCGTCGACGATGCGCAGGGTGATGTGCGCGGGCGATAGCAAGGCGGCGGCCACCCAGCGGCGAAACTGCTGGCGTTGCGGGATGCCCTCCGCTTCGCTGGCATACTGCACCGCCAGCGAGAACGCCGGCCTAGTGCTCGCGCGCCTTGCGGTTCTTGGCATAGGCATCGACGATGCGCGCGACCAGCGGGTGGCGCACCACGTCTTCCTTGGTGAACTGGGTGAAGGCGATGCCGCGCACGTCGGACAGAACCTCGGCCGCGTCCTTGAGCCCGCTCTTGATGCCCTTGGGCAGGTCGATCTGGGTGATGTCGCCGGTCACTACCGCCCTGGCGCCGAAACCGATGCGGGTCAGGAACATCTGCATCTGCTCGGGCGTGGTGTTCTGCGCCTCGTCGAGGATGATGAAGGCATGGTTCAGCGTGCGCCCGCGCATGAAGGCCAGCGGCGCAACCTCGATGGTATTGCGCTCGATCAGCTTCATCACCTTGTCGAAGCCCATCAGGTCGTAGAGCGCGTCGTACAGGGGGCGCAGGTAAGGGTCAACCTTCTGCGCCAGGTCGCCGGGCAGAAAGCCCAGGCGCTCGCCCGCCTCCACCGCCGGGCGTGTCAGCACGATGCGCTTCACCGCATCGCGCTCCAGCGCGTCGACCGCGCAGGCCACGGCGAGATAGGTCTTGCCGGTGCCGGCCGGACCGATGCCGAAAGTGATGTCGTGACTCTGGATCTGATCGAGATACACCGCCTGGCCGGGCGTGCGCGGCTTGAGATCGGCGCGGCGCGTGCGCAGTGTCGGGCCGGCCTCGTCCTCCGCACCGCGCGACAGCTCCACCAGGCCGAGCTGGATGTCGTCCAGGGTGAGGTCTTCGTGCGACTTGTTGTAGAAATGCTCGAGCGCGGCGATGGCGTCATGCGCGCGCGCGCCAGTGGCAGAAAAGCGGCTGCCGCGGCGGCGGATCAGCACGTCATAGGCCGTCTCGATCTGGCGCAGGTTCTCGTCCATCGGCCCGCACAAGATGGCCAGCCGGTGGTTGTCCACCGGCTTGAAGTCGATGTCGATCAGTTCAGTCATGGATGGCGATGTCTCCGCGCAAGCTGTGGGGAAGGGCCTGGGTGATCGTGACGTTGACGAACTGCCCGATCAGCCGCGGCTGGCCCTTGAAGTTGACGATGCGGTTGTTGTCGGTACGGCCCATCAATTCGGCCGCGTCCTTCTTCGACACGCCCTCGACCAGCACGCGCTGCAGCGTGCCCTCCATGTCCTGGTTGACCTGTTGGGCGGCGGCGTTGATGACCGCCTGTAATCGCTCCAGCCGCGCCTGCTTCACCGCATGCGGCACGTCGTCGGGCAAATCCGCTGCCGGGGTGCCCGGGCGCTTGCTGTAGATGAAGGAAAACGAGGCATCGAAGCCGATCTCCTCGATCAGCTTCATGGTGGCCTCGAAATCGGCGTCGGTCTCGCCGGGGAAGCCGACGATGAAATCCGAGGACAGGCACAGGTCGGGGCGCGCGGCCTTCAGCTTTCGCGCCAGGCTCTTGTACTCCAGCGCCGTGTAGCCGCGCTTCATGGCGGCGAGGATGCGGTCGGAACCCGCCTGCACCGGCAGATGCAGGTGCGACACCAGCTTGGGCAGCTTTTCGTAGCAGGCGATCAGCCGCTCGGTCATCTCGCGCGGATGGCTGGTGGTGTAGCGGATACGTTCGATGCCGGGAATTTCGTGCACGCATTCGAGCAGGAAGGCGAAATCGGCAATCTCCCCGTCATCCATGCGGCCACGGTAGGCGTTGACGTTCTGCCCCAGCAGGTTGATTTCCTTCACGCCCTGCTCGGCCAAGGCCGCCACTTCGGCGATCACGTCGTCGAACGGACGCGAGACTTCCTCGCCGCGGGTGTAGGGCACGACGCAGAAGGTGCAGTACTTGGAGCAGCCTTCCATGATGGAGACGAAGGCGGTGGCGCCTTCGACCTTCGCGGCCGGCAGGTGGTCGAACTTCTCGATCTCGGGAAAGCTGATGTCGACCTGGGCACGTCCGGTCTCGCGCCGCCTGGCGATCAATTCCGGCAGCCGGTGCAGGGTCTGCGGACCGAACACGACGTCGACATAATTGGCGCGCGAGACGATGGCCGCGCCCTCCTGGCTCGCCACGCAGCCGCCCACGCCGATGATGAGATCGGGGTTCTTCGCCTTCAGTCCGCGCACCCGGCCCAGGTCGGAAAACACCTTTTCCTGCGCTTTCTCGCGCACCGAGCAGGTGTTGAACAGGATCACGTCGGCTTCTTCGGGGTTGTCGGTTTTCTCGAAGCGTTCCGCGGCGTGCAGCACGTCCGCCATCTTGTCCGAGTCGTACTCGTTCATCTGGCAGCCGAAGGTCTTGATGAAGACTTTTTTGGGAGTGGTCATGGGTCGCCGGGCAGTTATGAGACTGAGGGCAGGAGAAGAAATGGTGGTGATGGGCAGAATTGAACTGCCGACCTGCGGGTTATGAATCCGCCGCTCTAACCAACTGAGCTACATCACCACACGAAAGGGCGAAATTCTAGTGTTTTCAACCGGTTCTGTCAAAACAACTTGCGGCCGGCAGCCCCCGCCCGGCAAGGCCCGGAAGAAGCCGCGGCATCAGCCATCCCGGTCCCCCAGCCAGCGGCGCCAGTCGGTAAACAGCAGCAAACGGCGGCCGGCGAAATTCGCCAGCAGGGTGAAGACGGCCGCCACCGCCTTGGCCCACAGGTAATGCATGCCGGCCCAGTCGACCAGCACGGCCATCAGGGCGAGCGACATCGCCAGCGTGGCCACGCCCACGACCAGGAACAGGGTGAACTCGGCGCCGCGGCGGTGACCGATGGCGCGAAAGGCGAACACCCAGCGCACGGACAGCAGGTAGTTGACCCAGATGCCCAGCATGAAGGCGAAGAAGGCGCCCGCCAGGTAATGCATGCCGAGCCCGCTGACCAGCAGGGCCAGCGCGGCGAAGTCGGCGGCAAAGGCCAGTCCGCCGACCATGGCGTAGCGGACGAACTCGCCCCTAATCGTCCTGCCTGGCGCCATTCTCGTTCGCCCCTTGCCGCAGCGGCCGGCAGTCGTAAACGCTGAATCTTCTCCCGGTCTGCGGATCGACGAAACTCAGGCCCGCCTCGGCCAGCCTGGAATCGGTGATCACGTAATCCAGCACCGGATCCGCACATACGCCCTGCAGCCTTGCCAGGCTCAGCCGCAGCTTGTGCGGCGGCTTTACGCGCGCCTGCCAGTCGAGATTGCCGTCGCGAAACCCCCACTGGCGCAAATGCGCCGCCCGGCGTGCCGTTTCCATAGCCGTTTCGCGATAGAAGATGCTGCCTGCGGCCTGGTCGAAGGACGCGTAGTTCGCACGCCTGAGCCAGAACCAGCTGCGATCCACGCCGCGATCCAGCCTGGCCAGGTTATCGGATGCCACGAAGACGGCGCTTTCCCAATAGACGACGGCATGGTCGGGGATCATGGCCTGCACCGGCGCGATCGCCGCCGCGCGCTCGGGCTGGCCGTAATCCGCGCTCCAGGGTTTGCGCACGTCCCAGTAAAGCGCGCCGACCGCCAGCAGGCCCGCCCCGTACAGCCACGGCCAGGCCTTGTCCGCCCGGACCCGCCGCAAAGCCGCATGCCCGAGAAACAGCAGGCCGGCCGCCACCGGCATTTCGCCCAGGACGATCAGCCAGGGCGGACGCCCCGCTACGGTACTGAGCAAAGACAGGCCGGCGGCAAAATAAAACAGCCACAAGGCCAGCCCCGTCAGCGGAATGCTCATGGACAGGACCAGCGGCAGGCCGCCAGCGGGAGCCCTGCCGGGAAAGCGGAAGCACGCCCAGCGATACAGCCCGTACAGGACAGGCAGCGCCAGGCCGCCCAGGTTGAGCGGAAACACCAGGCTGGCTGCCGCCGCAACGGCAAGATAGCGCTCCCAGCCCTGCGCGCGCCACAATTCCAGACAAAGCGGAAGGGCCAGCGCCAGCGCCAGCAGATGCGCCAGCCACTGCACCCGCTGCAGTTGCGCGGCGACGGCCAGTTGCACGCCCAGCGCGCCCGCGGCCAGCGACCACAATATGGCCAGCGCCAGCACCGGCAGCACCCAGGCCGCCAGCCTGCCCGGCTCGCCGGCCAGATGCCGCGACGCCAGCCACAGCAGCGAGACATCCAGCAGCAGCCGCAGCCAGTCGCTCCAGGGCCACAACTGCGGAAACACGAAGGGGCTGCGCAGTTCGACCAGCGCCTTCCAGGCCGGGTCGAGCCAAGGGCTGAGACCGCTCCACCGCAGGAACTGCAGGCCCAGCAAGCCCGCCGACAGGAGCGCCAGCCACAGCAGCGCAGGGCGCCCGATGCGGCCCCGCAGCAGCGCCCAGGCAAAGACCCCCACCCCGGCCAGGGCGATCAGCGGATGCAGCAGGCCGGCCAGCGCCACCGCGCACCAGGCCATGCGTCTGCGGCCATCGAACCACCACGACAGGGCCAGCAGCACGAGGGCTTCGGCATGGACGCGCGGCGTAGCGAAACCCTCCCCATAGGAAAGGAGATCAAACCCCGCGTAACGCGAATCCAGCGCCAGCACCAGCACCGCGCTGGCGGCCAGCGGCAATGCCGATAGCCAGCGCCGCAGCAGTTGCAGCAGGGCATACAGCCACAGCGCCGCGCCGGTAACGACGAGCAGCAGCACGGCGGCATCCACGCCCAGGAAAGCGCTCAGCCAGGCCTGGATGGCGCCGAACAGCGTGAAATCGTCCTGCGACCCGTAAAGAAAGAACACGTCCTGCGCATAGCGCTCGGGATAAAGCCTGTGCAGGGCCTGCACGGCGTAGAACCGTCCGTCATGCCAGATGCCGTGATAAGGCCGCGTCAGCAGCCACATCGCGGCCGCGATGAGCAAAGCCGGCAACAGGGCGAGCGTCTGTGCCGATTCGCGGCTGCGGGGGGAAAGCATGTCCGGGGACGGACTGTTGGTGGATGAAATCACGGTAGGCCGCGGATTTTATGTGCTAAAGATAAGCCATGAAAGACAATCAATCTTCACTGGTCTTCAAACTGGTGCTGCTGTATGCGGCATTAAGTATCATTCTGGGCTTGGGCTTCGGCATTGATATCGCCGGCTGGTGGGCCATTCCTGTTTATGAAGGTCTGTCGGCGGTCATAAACGGTATTATCGGCTGGTTACGCTAGCCAACAAGCACCCGAACCACCGATCCACATGTCTTACCCTGGCCCCGGGCAGTCTGCCCTCACCGCGTTTTCAGCCGGCGTCCGCGACCACGCCATCCTGATCGGCCTGATACTCTGCTACGGTGCGGCCGCCGTCGCCGTATCCGGCCTGTACGACCTGCCTTACAAGCTTTGGCCCAACCTGCTGGCGGCCTATTTCGTGACCCTGGCAATCCCGCTGGTGCTGGCTTTTTGCTGGCATGCCATCCGGGTGATGATTTTTGTCCGCCCACGGCGCCTCACCCAGCATTTGCTGTCCAGCCTGAAAGCCTTCCTGGCCCCGCAGCGTTTGCTGCCCATTGCACCCGTGCTGTTGCTGATCCCGGTGTTCGCCGTCGCCTTTTCGTTTGTGAAGGCCACCATTCCCGTGATCAGCCCTTACACCTGGGACGCCTTTTTCATCCGCTGGGACTACCTGCTGCACGGCGGACATCATCCCTGGACCCTGCTGCAGCCCGTGCTGGGCTATCCGATGGTCACCGCAGGCATCAATTTTCTTTACAACCTGTGGTATCTCATCATGTACGTGCTGCTGATGCTGCAGATCTTCGACACCGGCAACGCCGTCCTGCGCATGCGGTTCCTGCTGAGCTTCCTGCTGACCTGGATCGTGCTGGGCACGTTCGGCGCCATGGCTTTCTCGTCGATGGGCCCCTGCTTCGACCCGGCGACCGTCAACGGCACGGGGCCATTTGCTGCCCTGATGGACTATCTGCGGTCAGCCAGCGAATCGGTGCCTGTCCCGACCCTGGAACTGCAGCAAATACTGTGGGAAAACTACCAGAACAAAGGCGCCGCAGTCGGCAGCGGCATTTCCGCCATGCCCAGCATGCACGTGGCCATCGCCGTCCTGATGGCCTTGTTTGGCTGGGGCCACTCGCGGACGGCAGGCATAATGCTGACGGGCTATGCGCTCGTCGTCTTCATCGGTTCCATCCACCTCGCCTGGCACTATGCCCTCGACGGCTATGCCGGCGCGCTTGGCGCCTGGCTGATCTGGTGGCTGGTCGGCCGCTGGCAAAGGCATGCGCCACGCGCCAAAACCGTGCCAACCAACGAAAGACTACGACCTTAGTACAATTTTGCGTTGCGGGCATGGTTATTTTTTGCTCCCTTTGCTATGTTTGGTTCAGGGAGA
>VFQO010000940.1_pt1 | contig 26369 bp, 32 predicted proteins | sample 3512331 | NCBI WGS metagenome assembly VFQO01 (sample SAMN10412371, study PRJNA504923) | tailings metagenome | isolation source: Replicate 3 from Balatoc abandoned mine | place: Philippines: Itogon, Benguet | collected 2017-08-28 | reverse complement strand
CGGGTCATGGCCTTGAGATGAAACGAGACATTGGTGGGCGGCAGACCAAGCTGGGTGACGATTTCGCCCGCCACCTGCCCCGCCTCGCCATGCGGCACCAGCAACCGGAAAATGTCGAGACGCACACCCGACGACAGGGATTCAAACAGGGATACGGCGGTTTCTTTTTCCATGCATCAATAATACAACACGCCTTGCATCATTTGGCGCAATCAGAATGCCGGATTTTCACCGGGATAGCACGGCGCTGCCCAGCCAGCCCCGGGATTGTCCAGCATCAATTCGATGATCAGCGGCACCAGCACGCCAAGCAGGCGCGCACCGTCACGCACCGTGTCCCGGCTGCTGCGACTGTCCCAGGTGGTGCCGCCAAGCTGCAGCTGGGTCAGTGGCACATGCAGACGTGACAGCACGAGTATCAGCACATCCTCGGTGTCGAGTCGCACCAGGGCGCCGCGTGCCTGGATGCGGGCGCGCTCGAACGCCGGCTTCCAGAGTGCGGCAATCTCGTCAGGACTCAACGCCGCGATCTGGCCCTGTGCGTGTGCATCCCAGTAGGGTTGAAAGCAGTGCGGGCTGTCCAGCAGCAGGCGCACGGCCTGGGGGAACTGGCGCCAGAGCAGACGGGCAAGCTGCTCGCCTTCGTCCAGGCGGAGCAAATGCGCCAGGAACTGCCTCAGGGCCGGGCTTTCGGTGAAGTCCCGCTCCACCAGCGAATGCTCGGCATAGGCCGCCTTGAAGGCGATCCAGAGAAACAGGAAACGGGCATCCTCGTCGTCATCTGCCAGTTCGGCACGCTGCAGCCAGCTCAGGGCGCGATGCACGCGCAAGGCCATGCCATCGGGATGCCGCAGTTGCTCGGCACGTTGCCGCGCCTTCAGCTCGTGATACCGGTCTGTGCTCATGGTCCGCTTCCTGATCTGATCTCACAGTATCCGGCAAGCTCATGATGTTCAATGGGTTATTGGTTAACAATCGGTCTCATGAGAGGTCCGCGAGCGCACGTGCCAGCGGCTCCAGAAACTGACGCCGGACAGCCGGATGCACGGCCTGCTCCGGGTAGCAACGCACCAGGGCGATGTGGTCAACGGCGTCGCTGCGGGCAAAGGCGATCGTGTCCAGACTCATGCCGGCGGGTGCTTTCAGCGCATTGCCGGCAGCGCGCGGATCGGTGCCCATGGGATCGGCATGCGAATAGACATTGAGCAGACGACGGATGCGGGTCTGCGCCAGACGCGGCCGGAACCCCCACTGCGCCGGCATCAGCCAGCCCACCCCGCCACGCCCTATGCTCACCACCAGCGCAATGTCTATGCCGCGTGCCGACAGCACCCTGGCCACCTTGAGCACCTGGAAACCACCCTGGCTGTAGCCGATGAGAGCGACCGGGCGACCCTGGGCGGCAGCAGCCTGCAGCCAGTCGGCAATGCCGTGCACGGAGGCGAAATGGCTGAACAGGGCCGCGTCCGCATGCCCCTGCTCACGCACCCAGCGCAGCAGGTGACGCTGCATGTGGCTGCCAGCCAGAAAGCCGTGAATCAGGGCGATGCGCGCACCGGGATGGTCATCGGACAGACCCGGCAACCAGTGCAGTTGCGCAGCCTGAGCGGCATCAGTCATCACGGGTTCTCACCTCCAGCAGCTCGATCTCGAAGATCAGGTTGCTGCCGGGACGGATATGCGCGCCCACCTGACGCTCGCCATAGCCCAGGTGTGCCGGCACGAACAGGCGCCGACGGCCACCGACCTGCATGCCCATCAGGCCCAGATCCCAGCCCTTGATCACGCGGCCGGTGCCGATCACGCACTGGAACGGCTGACCACGCTGATGCGAGCTGTCAAAGACAGTGCCATCCTCCAGGGTGCCGGTGTAATGGGTGATGATCAGCGCGCCCTTGACGACCGCCTTGCCGCTGCCCGTCTCCAGATCGACGATCTCGAGCTCACCTGGCATGCCCGTCTCCTCCCCGGATGAGAAACCGTCCGCAGGTAGGATTTTGCGGACAGGCGGGTATCATAGCCGCATCTGTCCCTGACACCGGAATACCCCATGCTGCCGACACGTACCCAGCTGGCCCAGCGCCTGAGCAATCTGCAGGAGCTGATCCGCCATCCGGACCAGCTCAACCAGGCCGGCCAGACTCCGTTCGAGATCATCGCCGAGGCCGGCATCGCACGCCTTCGCCATTACCCGGCGCCGGCCGGTGTCGATACCCGCGGCAAGCAGCCCATCGTCATCGTGCCGCCGCTGGCCGTGAACATGTACATCTACGACCTGTTCCCGCAGCGCAGCCTGGTTGCCACCCTGCGTGACCAGGGCTACCCGCTCTACCTCATCGACTGGGGCCGGCCGGGACGTCGCGAAGCGCACTACACCATGGCCACCTACCTGCAGGACTTCATGCCGCGCCTGCTGGCGCAGGTGCGCGCGCACAGCGGCCAGCACAAGCTGACCCTGCATGGCTGGAGCATCGGTGCCATGTTCTCGTATGCCTATGCCGCCCTCGGTGATCCGGACATCGACCGCCTGGTGCTGATCGGACCGCCCTGTGACTACCACGCGCCCAACATGCAGAACCGTCACCTGGCCAAACCCTTGAAGGCACTGCAGGAGCGCACCGGCTGGCGCGTCGACAAGAGCCCGCAGGCACTCTGGCATGTGCCGGGCTGGGTCAATGCCCTGGGCTTCAAGCTGATGAGCCCGGCCGGCACCTTGCGCGGCTATGCCGAGCTGCTGCGCAACCTGGATGACCGCCGCTACATCAGCGCGCATGCCACCAACGCCGCCTTCCTGGACGACATGGTGGCCTATCCGGGTGGCGTGACCCAGGACATGATCCGCTTCCTGATCACCGAGAACGTGCTGGCCCAGGGGCGTCTGCCCATCCGCGGCTGCGACGCCAGCCTGGCCAGCATCACCGCCCGCGTGCTGATCGTGGTGGGCGACAAGGATCCCATCATCACGCCGCAGGCCAGTGGCAAGCTGATCGGTCTGATGAAGCAGGCACACTGCGAGATGATCCAGGTGCCCGGCGGCCACATGAGCATCGTCAGCGGCAGCCAGGCACCGCGACACATCTGGCCGCAGGTCAGTGCCTGGCTGGACGGCAAGCCTGCCGCCAGCGCCGCGCCGGTCTGAGCACTCAGGGCGTCGTGGCCGCGCCGCCATCCAGCGCACGCACTGCCGCGACAAAGTCGGGCAGTGACATGCCCGCCGTGATGTTGCCGGAGGAACGTGCGCGCAGATCACCGACAAACTCGCGTGTGCCGGCCCGCACCTTGAGCAGGGCTGTCGGCGCCTGCATCAGCTGATCGAGCTGCGTGCGGCTTATGACGAATTCGCGTTCTGACAGCTTCAGACCGCTGTAGGGATCAGGCAGGGCAAACTCGCTGAGAATCACCACCTGTTCAAGCGCCGGCAGCACCATCTCTTCGCCGCCCAGCTGCAGAGATGCAGCCGTCACCGGCTGGTAGTTGACCGTGCTCAGGCGCACCACCAGCACCACCTGCTGCGGACGCAGGCTGCTCCATTCGGCTCCCAGTGACAGCAGTGCCGTGCCGCTGCCGGGCCGGATCACCCAGGCCGGGTTCATGACGACATCACGACTGCCATCCGTGCGTGCCGGAAGCACCAGCGTGGCGCCCACGCGCTGACTGGATTGCAGTGACGTGGACAGGCTGCCGCACGCCGTCACGACGACGCTCAACAGGATGACCACAAGCGCACCTGCCTTGTGCATGACCATACCCTCCATGGCTGGTATTTCCGACGTTATCACGAATGAACGGTATCGCCGGCTTCAATATGACCTGCACCCGACCATCGGACGCGGTATCATGGTGAACGGTCTTGGATGACCTCTGAACGCACGCTATACTGCCCATAAAGACAGCATAAGGAGCTCTCTGTGCTGAACAGCAGAGAAATTGAAAAAGTCCGGCAGCAGCTCGAGACCTTTCTGGCGGAAGTCAGGCCCTCCCCCACGCACCGTGCGGTACAGGACGTGTCCTACACGCTCAGCGTCGACGCCTTCATCGTCACCGAACATCTGCAATGCGCGGAATCGCTACGACTCGTGGCTCACCACCGCCTGAAGGCCGTGCACTCCGATGATCCGCAAGGCTGGCTGATCTTTGCCATCAACAGCGATGGCCAGTGGGCGCCCTATCCGAACTGCGTGTTCTCGGCCACGCTGGACTCGGTGCTCGCGCTCGCCCGCGAGACTCTGACCCCGGTGACCTCCGCGGCGGCCGTCGACGATACCAGCGCCAACGTGGCCTGAGGCCCGGACACACCTGCTCAAACGGGCTGCCGCCTGTCGGCGCTCCGCCCCGCCGGATCACGGCGACATCAGACGCTCACGCACGGCACCGTCGAGCCGGGTCATGCCATGATCACGGCCGATCTCCAGCGCCTGCTCGCTGTTCTGGCCATCCAGCCAGGCGGCTTTCAACGCCATCAGAGCACCGACCCGGTTGGCACTGGCGCAGTGAATGAGCACCGGCTCATCGCCAGCCGTCTGCAAGGCAGCCGCCAGCGCCTCGACCTTGCCGCGGGTCAGGTCAGCCGGCCCCGCCACCGGCACGGACAGGAAACGCAGACCGGCGGACGAGACCAGACCCTGCTCGTCAATTTCCGGACGCTCGCCGGCAGGCACCAGGCTGATCACCGTGCGCACGCCCAGCGCTCGCACGGCATCAACCTGGCTGGCGTTCTCGACATACCCGGACACCCAGTGCCCTGACGATGCCTGACGCAGCCCGACCGGACCGGACGCCGTCAACGCAGCGCGCTCGGCAGCAGGCAGCATGGGTGCCGGCATCAGCCGGGTGGCGTCATTTCCGGTTGTCACCGACCCCGAGCTGCAGGCCGCCAGCCCGAGCATCAGCACCGGCAGCATCCATCGTGAACACGGTGTCATGATCTTCAACGCTCGCTGGATTTCTTGTCGCAGCAGGCCTTCTCGCTGCTGAACCCGAACGGCACATAGGCCGGGCAGAAGCGCGCCAGCCCGGTGGCCACCATCACCACGCCGATGTAGCCCCAGAATCCGATGGCACCCGTGGCAGCCATCACGATCAGTGCCACACCCACCACGATGCGCAGCTTGCGATCGATACCGCCGACATTCGTCCTCATGATTCAATCCTTCCTGCAATATTGATGAATTGAACTACTTGACAGCCGGCTGACCGGGCCGGGCAAACCACTCACGCCCCTTGAGCATGAGGTTCCAGTACACCCAGGGCAGCAACACCGCTTTCAGCACCCAGGCCGAGTAGCGCGGCACCACCGGATCCAGCGGAAAGGTGGGCAGCAGCTTGCCGCCGAAACCGAACTCGGCCAATACCACACGCCCCTTCTCGACCGTCAGCGGGCAGGAGCCATAGCCATCATAGCGGGTTGGCAGCGGCTGTCCGCGCCGGGCGGCGAGCAGGTTCTCTGCCACCACCACGACCTGTTTGCGTGCCGCCGCCATGGTCTTGGCATTGGGCGAGCTGCAGACATCGCCGAGCGCGAAGACATTGGCATAGCGCGGGGACTGCAGCGTGTGCTGATCGACCGCACACCAGCCGGCGGCATCCGCCAGCGGGCTGTTGCGTACCACGTCGGGGGCGCGTTGCGGCGGCACCGCATGCAGCATGTCGAAGGATTTCTCGACCCGGCTGACCTGGCCATCCGCCGCCACGACATCGAACCAGGCCTTCTTGGCCGGACCATCAACCTTGACCAGCGTGGACTGGAAGGCCAGGCGAGCGCCGTATTTCTCGACATAGCGCATCAGTGGCGGCACGAACTCCGGCACCCCGAACAGCACGGCGCCCGCCGAATTCAGCTCGACCTCGATGTCCTTGAGACGCCCGCTGCGCAGCCAGTGATCGCAGGACAAGTACATGGCCTTCTGCGGCGCGCCGGCACACTTGATGGGCATGGGCGGCTGGGTGAACAGCGCCTTGCCGGAACGCAGACCCTGCACCAGCTCCCAAGTGTAGGTCGTGAGATCGAAACGGTAGTTGGAGGTGACGCCGTTGGCACCCAGCGTCTCCTCCAGCCCCTCGACACCTTCCCAGTTCAGCTCCAGGCCCAGCGCGACAATGAGCTGGCGGTACTGGATGCGACGCCCGTCGGCGAGATGCACCATGCTGGCGTCCGGATCCAGTCGCGACACGGCGCCACGGATCCAGTGCGCCCCCTGCGGAATCAGATCGGCCGTGCGTCGCACGGTGCGCTGCTGATCGAAGGCGCCGCCACCGACCAGGGTCCAGCCGGGCTGGTAATAATGGTTCTCGCTAGGCTCGACGATGGCGATGTCGAGATCGCGGTCACGCCTGAGCAGACTGGCGGTGACCCCGATGCCGGCCGTGCCGCCACCGAGCACGAGAATGTCATGACGCAGCACGCCCTCCTGCTCGCAAAGACCGAGGCCGGAGGCGCGCTCGGCCAGCATCCGGCTGCGGTTGCCGGTGCGGCAGTAGGCAACAACCGGGTGCGGCAACTCGGCGATGAGCTTGCCGAAGGCCTCGCCGTCGGCATCGGTTATCTGGCCAGGCACCACCGGAAGATAGGCAAAGGCAAGGCCATGCTCGGCAGCGATGGCGGCCATGCGCGTGGCATCGGGCTGTCCGCTGCCGCCCTCGCCATCCGGCCGGTTGCAGATCACTGACTTGATGCCCTGCCGGGCCAGCTCCTCGAGGTCCTCAGGCAGGAGCTGTGGCGCCACCTGCAAGACCCCGTTGATCCGCGTCGTGTCGACCATCGCCCTCTCCTCGTGCGCTCAGTGTTGGTGTGATTTCAGCTCGGACAGCACCCTGCCACAATACAGGCTGGACAGCGTGCTCATCACCTGGATGACTTCCGGGTTCGCCAGGCTGTAGAAGATGTACTTGCCGTCGCGGCGGGCGTTGACCATGCCCTCCTCGCGCAGTACGGCCAGCTGTTGCGACAAGGTCGGCTGACGGATGCCGCACAGCGACTCCAGCTCGCCCACGTTGCGCTCGCCCTGGGTCAGCTGGCAGAGCAGCAGCAGGCGGTCTTCGTTGGCCAGCACCTTGAGCAGCGCGCAGGCCTTGGTGGCCGAATCGCGCAACATGGTGAAGGCCTCGGGACTCAGGGTTGTCGTCACGTCGGATACCTCGTCGTCATGGCTAACACTTTATTGACAAGTAGATTATTGATCAATAATCTACTTTCATGGAAAGTTTAGTGGGGAAGCGCCATGAATGCAAAAGTTCACTCCTTCTTCGATGCGGCCACCAGCACCGTGACCTATGTCATTCATGGCGGTCGCGGCAGCCAGTGCGCCATCGTCGACTCGGTGCTGGACTATGACTTTCGCTCGGGACGCACCAGCACCACCTCGGCCGACGCCGTCATCGCCTATGTCCGCACCGAGCAGCTCAGCGTGCAATGGCTGCTGGAAACCCATGCCCATGCCGACCACCTCTCGGCGGCTCCCTACCTGCAGCAGCAGCTTGGCGGCGTGATCGCCATCGGCGAAGACATTCGCGGCGTGCAGGGCGTGTTCAAGAAGATCTTCAATCTGGAGCCGGAGTTCTGCCTCGACGGCTCGCAGTTCGGCCACCTGTTCAAGGATGGCGAGCGCTTCCGCATCGGTGAACTCAATGCCCGCGTCCTGCACGTGCCCGGCCACACGCCGGCCGACATGGCCTATGTCGTGGAGGAAAAGCATGTCTTTGTCGGTGACACCCTGTTCATGCCGGACGTCGGCTCGGCGCGCTGCGACTTTCCCGGCGGCAATGCCCACACCTTGTACCATTCCACACGCAAGCTGCTGGACATGCCGGACGACACCATACTGTACATGTGTCATGACTATCCCCCGGTCGCGCGCGAGGCCTCGTGGATCACCACGGTCGCCGAGCAGCGCGCGCGCAACATCCACCTGCACGACGGCATCAGCGAGGACGAGTTCGTGGCCATGCGTACCGCACGCGATGCCACCCTGGCCATGCCCAACCTGATCCTGCCAGCCATCCAGATCAACATCCGCGCAGGGCACCTGCCGCCGTCCGAGGACAACGGCACCCGCTACCTGAAGATTCCGCTCAACGCGCTGTGATCGCAACCCCACCGGCAACAAGGATACCGGCATGACGCTGCTGCCCGACTGGCTGCTGACCTACCAGCGCCGCGACCTCGGTGATGACGCCCTCGCCGGCACCATCACCGCCATCCTGCTGATTCCGCAGGCACTGGCCTATGCCCTGCTCGCCGGCCTGCCACCGGAAGTCGGTCTCTATGCCAGCGTGATTCCGCCCATCCTGTATGCCCTGACCGGCAGCAGCCGCACCCTGGCCGTGGGACCGGTGGCGGTGGCGGCGGTCATGGTGGCGGCCGCGCTGGGCGGCTTTGCCGAGGGCGATCCGGCGCGGGCTCTGGCGGGCGGGTTGTGGCTGGCGCTGCTGTCGGGACTGTTTCTGCTGCTGTTCGCCTTTCTGCGCCTGGGCTGGCTGTCCCACTTCGTCAGCCATCCGGTGCTCAACGGCTTCAGCACCGGTGCCGCGATCACCATCATCGGCACCCAGGTGCCGGCACTGGTCGGCATCCGGCTGGGCAACCCGGAGTCCTTCCTCGACCTGATGCAGGCGCTGCTGCCACGGCTGGCCAGCATCAACGGACTGGTTCTGGGCTGCGGCCTGCTCACCATGACCCTGCTGCTGCTGGCACGCAACCAGCTGCCGGGCTGGCTGCAGGTGCTGGGACTGAGTCGCAAGCAGGCCGCCCTGTCAGCACGCATGATGCCCTTGCTGCTGGTGGTCGGCGCCATCCTGCTGTCGGCCAGCCTTCAGGGTGAAGCGCAGATGCCGGTGGTGGGCAGCATTCCGCAGGGGCTGCCGGCTCCCTCCCTGGACTTCCTGTTCGTGCCCGGCTGGCAGGGCCTGGTCGGCTCCGCGCTGCTGATCGCGCTGATCGGCTACGTCGAGAGCCTGTCGGTGGCACGCCTTCTGGCCCTGCGCCGTCGCCAGCGCATTGATCCCGATCGCGAGCTGCTGGCACTCGGCGTCACCAACATCGGCTCGGCTGCCTTTGGCGGCATGCCGGTGGCGGGCGGCTTTGCGCGCTCCATGGTCAACTTCGATGCCGGCGCACGCACCCAGCTCGCCGCCATCATCACCGCCGGCTGGGTCGCGCTGGCCGCGTTCGCCTTCACCGGCGCGCTGGCGCCGCTACCCAAGGTGGTGCTGGCCGCCATCGTGGTGGTGGCAGTGACGCAGCTCATCGACCTGCGCGGCATCGTCAGCACCTGGCGCTATGACCGCGGCGACGGCCTCGCCCAGCTCGTCACGGTGCTCGGCGTGCTGGCGCTGGGCATCGAACCGGGCCTGCTGCTGGGCATCGGCCTGGCGCTGGCGATCACCCTGCGCCGCACCAGCAACCCGCACATCGCCGTGGTCGGCCGCGTGCCCGGCACCGAGCACTATCGCAACATCCTGCGTCACCAGGTGGTGACCTGGCCGGAGCTGCTGCTGGTGCGTGTCGACGAGAACCTGTATTTCGCCAACGTGCCGCAGGTCGAGTCACGCCTGCTGGCGCTGGTCGCGGATCATCCGCAGGCGAAGCAGCTGGTGCTGATCCTGTCCGGGGTCGCCGCCATCGACGCCAGCGGCCTGGAGCTGCTGGAAAGCCTGGAGCAGTCGCTGCAGGAGGCCGGCATGCAGCTGCATCTGGCCGAGGTGAAAGGGCCGGTGATGGACAAGCTGCTGGGCACGCACTTCATGCAGGCCCTGAGCGCGACACAGGTGCATCTGTCCACCGAGCAGGCCGTGCAGGCCCTGCTCGCGGACTGACACGGAGCAGGCTTACTTGGCCAGATAGGCCTCGACCACCTCGGCCGACGGGCCACGCAGGGTCATGCCTTCCGGACCTTCGCCGATGCGCGAGACCGAGATGGCCGGTTCGCCGTGCTGTTCAAACTGGGCCAGCTCCTTGGAGCCTTCGGCGAACACCCAGAGGCGGCCGTCTTCGACCTTGGTGACGTAACCGGGCTTGTCGTACTGGCTGGCGGCCAGGGCCAGCGGGGAAACCACCAGGAGAGCGGCGGCGAGCAGCTTGTTCATGTGAGCACTCCAATCATGCAGGTCGGGACAGGGCCATGGGGTCATGACCAACCCCTGCACGGTGTCACGCTTTCATGACAATCTGACGACAGCCAGATGACAGCATACCGCGTCTGCCCTGCCCGACGCAGAGGTCACGGCGCCTCCTGGATCGCAATCAGGGCCGCAATCAGTGCAGGCAGCGCCTGGCGCACCTCGGACTCTGACACATCCAGCTGGTACTCGAGCTCACGCGCCTGCCGACCGATGGCGTCCAGACCCACCATGCCCGCCTCCCCCGCCAGACTGTGCAGGGTGCGTCGCAGGGTGTCGCTGTCGGTCGTCGCGTCGGCGGCCAGGCAGCTGCGCAGGGTGGCCAGCTGCAGCGGCAGGCGCTCGTTCAGAAAGCGCTGCCGGAATGTCGCCATCACGGCATCGAGTTCCGGGTCAGCCGCCGTGGCATCGACCTGGCGATCCACGACGCAGGCGAGGATTTCACGCACCAGCTGATCGACCTGGAAGGGCTTGGTGACGTAGCCGCTCATGCCTGCCTCCAAGGCCTTGTCGCGCTGGCCCGGCATGGCGCCCGCGGTCAGTGCCAGCACCGGCAACGTGCTCAGGTGCAATTCGTCGCGGATGCGGCGGGTGGCGGTGTAGCCATCCATGACCGGCATCTGCACGTCCATGAGCACCAGGTCTATGCTCGCGGCAGACCTGCGCAGCATGTCGACCGCCGCCTGCCCGTCACCGACCGCCGTGGTGCGCGCCCCCTCCATGTCGAGGATGCGGCAGGCCACGTCGCGATTCAATTCGCTGTCATCGACCAGCAGAATGTGCAGACCGGCAAGACGCTGGCGCCCGTCCGAGCTGAGCGGCAGCGCCGGGGCCTGACGGGCACCGGGCAGCAGCGTGTCCGGGCGCTCGAAGGGAATGTCCACCGTGAAGGTGCTGCCCGTGCCCACTTCGCTGTCGACGCGGATCTCGCCATCCATGAGGGCCACCAGGCGATGGCAGATGGCCAGTCCCAGACCCGTGCCGCCGAAGCTGCGTGAAATCGAATTGTCGGCCTGGCTGAAGGCGAAGAAGATTTCCGCGCGCTTCTCGTCGGGAATGCCGATGCCGGTGTCCGTCACCGTAAAGCGCACCCACTGCCGGACATCCTCGGCGCGCGCCAGGGGCGAAATGTGCAACGACACCATGCCCTCCCGCGTGAACTTCACGGCATTGCTGAGCAGGTTGGTGAGAATCTGGCTGAGGCGCAGCGAGTCACCCACCAGCTCCTGCACGGCACTCGGCACGGGGCCGATGTCGAGGGTTACCGGCCGCCCCTGCAGGGAGGCCGTGAACAGGTCACGCAGCTGATCCACCAGCCCCGTCATGCTGAACGGCACGCGTTCCAGCTCCAGGCGGCGCGCCTCGATCTTGGAGAAGTCGAGGATGTCGTTGATGATGCCGAGCAGGTTCTGCGTGGCGGTGTGCACCTGCCGCACCATGGTCAGGCTGTCTTCCGGCAAGGGCTGGTGCTCGAGCAGGTAGCAGAGACCGAGAATGCCGTTCATAGGCGTACGGATCTCGTGACTCATGTTGGCGAGGAACTCGCTCTTCGACAGGTTGGCGGCCTCCGCGGAGGTCTTGGCTTCGATCAGCGCATGCTCGTAACGCACGCGCACGGTGATGTCCTGAGCCACGCCCAGGTAGCCGATGATCCGGCCCTGCTCGTCGCGCATCACGGTGACCACCAGCGACACGCGGATACGACGGCCGTCCTTTCGCACGTAGGTCCACTCGCGCGATTCCATGCCGCGCAGCTCGGGCACGCGCACGAACACCCGGAAGCCTGCGATGGGCTCGTTGAGCTCGGCACTCAGGGCTCTGCTGCGCTCGGACATTTCCTTTGGGCAATGCAGCACGGAGGGCGTGCAGCGACCGATCATTTCCTCGGCGCGGTACTGCAGCATGTTTTCGGCACCGGCATTGAACAGGGTGATCAGGCCGTCGCAGTCGGTGGTGATGATCGCCACCTCAGACGCCGACGCCAGCACGTTCTGCAGCAGCTCGGAGACCTCGTGAACACGCGCCTCGGCCTGCTTGCGGCCGGTGATGTTGGTGCGCAGGGAGACGTAGCGCTCAATCTTGCCGTCGCGGCCGATGAACGGCGCGATGACGCTGTCCACCCAGTACAGCTCGCCATTGCGTGTGCGGTTGCAGATCTCGCCATGCCAGGGGCGGCCGGCGGAAATCTCCGCCCACACTTCGCGCCAGAACGCGGGCGGATGCACACCGGAGTTGATCTTGCGGTGGTTCTGGCCGAGCAGCTCCTCGCGGGAATAGCCGCTGAGCGCACAGAAGTTGTCGTTGACCTCGAGAATGCGGCCGGCAACGTCGGTCACCGAATAGAGCATCTGCTGGTGGATGGTGCGCAGCAGGATCTGGTTCTCGCGCAGCACGCCTTCCAGCTCCGCCGTGCGCAGGCGCACCTGGTTTTCCAGGGTGCTGTTGAGCTCTTGCACCTGGCGCTCGGCAATCACCTGCTCGCTGAGGTCGCGCAGCAGCATGGCCGCACCGAGCACGCGGCCCTGGGTGTCGGCAATGGGTGACGCGGTGACCCCCAGGTGCCGGAGCGTACCGGTGCCATCCACGGCCTCGATCAAGAAATGCGGCACGGACTCCCCGGCGATCAGGCGCGTGAGCAACTCATGCGTTCGTGCCGGCGGCAGGGAGGGCGCCAGCAGCGACTGCACGGGGCGACCCACGGCCTGCTCGGCGGGGCGTCCGAGAAAACACTCGGCCATGTGGTTCCAGGTAGTCACCGTGCCGGTAAGGCCCGTGCTGATCATCGCGTCGCCGGCATTGCGCACGATGGCACCGAGACGCGCCTCGGCCATCAGGGTCTGCAGCCGGCGCAACCGGCCGACCTGCCAGAGGTAGTGGAGCACCCCGATCAGGGCGGCAAATACCACGGCCAGCAGGTGCATGAGCGGGCGATCAAGGTGGTTCAGCGAGTCGACAAAGGCCGGCCGCGCCTTGTAATGCAGCAGCCAGGTCTGGCCATTGAGCTGAATGGGTCGTCGGCGCTCGAGGCGGGAGGCGGCTGGCTCGCGGAACCCGCTGGACGTGTAGAACACTTCCTCCCGGCCGTCGGCCGTGCGCGCGGACAGCTGCAAGGCAAACTCGCCGTTGCGGAAGTCGAAATTGCGCATGGTCTCGTCAATTAACACCGGGGCGTAGGCCAGGCCCACGGCTTGCTGCCAGCGGTCCTCCGGCAGGCCGGGCACGAAGCCGCTGGTGTAGATCGGCAACACCATGAGAAAGCCGCGGTTGTGCAGATTTGCCCGCTGAATCAGGGTGACGGGCTCGGACAGCATAGCGCGGTTCTGACGCACCGCGCGCACCACCGCCTGCCGGCGGTCCTCGTGAGACGCCACATCCAGACCGATGGCGGCACGATTGTCGGCATAGGGCTCGATGTACTGGATCAGCCAGCGGTCATGGCGGTGGTCGCCAAACGACTTCACGGTGTAGTCCGGCCAGTCGGTGCGCCGCTCGCGGACCACGAACTCCGCCACGCCCGCGGCCGGCACGCGGCGAATGAAGCCGAAGCCGAGGGCGCCGGGAAACTCCGTGGCATAGGATCGCGAGGCCGCATACTCAGCAACTTTGGCGCGCGTCAGGCGGTCGTGGCCGGCACCAATGACAAAGCCGCGAAAGCCGCGCAGACCGAATTCATAGGTGGTGATGCGGCGCTTGAGCTGGCGCGTGGCCCGGTCGGCCAGTTCGTTGAAGTGCTGCCAGCGCTCCTCATCCTGGTGGGTCATGACCAGCTGCACCGTACTCAGCGACAGCGTGCAGCCAAGCAAAAACACCCCGATCGCCGCCACCAACGGGTGACTGGCCAGGAACTGCCACAGCAAGCGAAACCCACGTAAAACGCGCATAGGCCGGAGGCCACCTGATCAGAACGTGTCTATACGATACGCACACGGGAAGCGTGGCCAAGACAGTTTGCGTGGTGACCCTGTTAATTGCATCCCCACTGTGTAACTTAAGCGACGATCGGCATGGCCTCAGTGCCGCTGCCGCAGCCAGTGCAACACCTCATCCCGGTCACCCCGGAATACCACGGCGGCATCGCGCTGCTGACGGTGATGCGCATACAGCGGATCGTAATACTCGCGCAGCAGCACGCGGATCCAGTCGCGGTGGCCATCAAAGCCCTCGCCGCACTGCTGGGCGGCAAAGGCCGCCGCGAGCACATCGGCAAGCTCGCGCGCGCGCTCCGGACGCAGGCGTTTGGCGATATGACGCAGCGCTTCCTGCAGACGCTCATGAAAACCGGACGGCCCCTGCTCCGCGCCCAGCTCGCTGACGAACTCGGCGCACAGGTCAATGACGTAATCACGCAGGATGCGCTCGACACGAGCCTCGAACGTGGCCTCCAGCCACACCAGCGGAATCGCCGGCATGCGCTGGTGCAGCGGCAACGGCAAGGCGCAACGACCGATCAGACGCGCCTCGTCTTCCAGCACCAGCGTGCGCCAGCCCGCCTCGCGCTTGCGCAGCAGGTCGATGGCCAGCGCATTCTCGAAGCCGATCTGCGATGGCTGGGGCGTGGCACGGCGCCCGAAGCTGGAGCCTCGATGGTTGGCATGCCCTTCCAGATCGACGCCATTGGCAAGCTGCTGCAGCACCTCGGTCTTGCCGCTGCCGGTAAGCCCGCCGATACGCAGGAAGCCGAGGTCGGCGACCGCCGCATCCAGCGTCTGCAGGAGGAAGCCGCGCATGGCCTTGTAGCCGCCCCGGATGCGCGGATACGGCATGCCCGCCTCGGCCAGCCACTGCTGGCTGATCTGCGAACGCAGTCCGCCCCGGAAGCAGAACAGGTAGCCCTCGGGATGGGCGTGGGCAAAGTCGTGCCAGGCCTGAACCCGCGCCGCTTTCACCGCGCCGGAGACGAGCTGGTGGCCAAGCCGGATGGCCGCTTCCTGACCCTGCTGCTTGTAGCAGGTACCGACTTTCTGGCGTTCGCTGTCGGTCATCAGCGGCAGATTGACGGCGCCCGGAAACGAGCCTTTGGCAAACTCGACCGGCGCACGGGTGTCGATCAGCGGCAGGCCGCTGCCCAGGATGCGCGCGTAGTCAGCGCTGTCGTCGCGCCGGCCGGCCGATGTCATCAGACCACCTCGACGGCAAAGCCGTGCGCCTGGCGCGGCAGCAGCTCGCCGATGGGCTGCAGGCTCAGGCCCAGCTCCTCAGCCAAGGCCAGAAACCGGGCCTCGCCGTCGGCACGCACCGCCACCAGCAGGCCGCCACTGGTCTGCGGATCACACAGCAGGGACCGGCTGGCATCGTCCAGTCCGGTGATGCGCTCGCCGTAGCTGTCATGGTTGCGGACGGTGCCGCCGGGCACGCAGCCCAGCGTCAGGTAATGCGCAACGCTGTCCAGACGCGGCACGGCGGCGGCATGAAGACGGGCGGTGAGACCACTGCCATCGGCCATCTCGACAAGGTGACCGAGCAGGCCGAAACCGGTGACATCGGTCATTGCAGCGACCGCCGGCAGCTTGCCGAATCGGGCACCCGGCGTGTTCAGCGTGCACATCAGCGCGGTGGCGATACCGGCATCCTCGGCACGCAGCAGGCCCTTCTTTTCGGCCGTGGTGAGAATGCCGATGCCCAGGGGCTTGGTCAGGTAGAGCCGGCAGCCGGCCTCGGCGGTGTCGTTGCGCTTCATGAAGCGCTTCTCGACCAGACCGGTCACGGCCAGCCCGAAGATCGGCTCCGGGGCATCGATGGAATGCCCGCCAGCCAGCGGAATGCCGGCGGCATCACAGGCCGCACGACCGCCACGCACCACCTCGCGGGCGATCTCGGGCGCCAGCACGTTGACCGGCCAGCCGAGAATGGCGATGGCCATGAGCGGATCACCGCCCATGGCATAGATGTCACTGATGGCGTTGGTGGCGGCGATGCGTCCGAAGTCGAAAGGATCATCGACGATGGGCATGAAGAAGTCGGTGGTCGAGACCACGCCGCGCGTGTCATCGATGGCATAGACCGCGGCATCGTCACGCGAGGCATTGCCGACCCAGAGGCGCGGGTCCAGGTGCTGGGCCCCGCTGCCGGCGAGAATGGTGTCCAACACCTTGGGCGAGATCTTGCAGCCGCAGCCGGCGCCGTGGCTGTACTGGGTCAGGCGTACGGGAACACTCATGACGCGGGGACCTGCTGAAAACGAAAACGCGATTCTAGCAGGCTCCGCGCGGCCGTCATTTCTTCGCCGACACCCACATGGCGATGACGGCACGGAACACGACATCACCCGCCGTGTCGAACACCTCGACCTGTACCGGGTATTCCCCGGCACCCGCAGGCAGATCGCCAACCGGCGTCGCCACCGCGCGCAGATCGGTCCCGGCCTTCTTCAGGTACTCGACCGTCATGCCCTTGGGAATCCAGCGATGCGTGGCCGGCACCGTGACCTCGGTGAGGGTGCCGCCAGCCAGTTCGGCCATGTTGCACATGGCGATCGCGTGCACGGTGCCGATGTGGTTGAGCACGGCGCGGTGCTTGCGCACGCTGACCTCGCACTGACCGGGACGCAGCACCTCGAAACGCGGACTGATGCTGGCGAAATACGGCGCCTTGAAACAGATGGCACGGGAAAACAGCCACTTGCCGCCGGGTTGGGCAGACAGCGACTGCCACAGCGCGAGCGGGGAAAGATCCATCATGAAACTCCGGGGAACGTGAAAACGGGACTCAGCCCTTGAAATAGACCACCTGATGCGTGGTCACCAGCAGCTCGCCATCGTGGCTCCAGAGTTCGGCATCCTGATCGAAGAAGCCGCGATGGAAGCGGTTGCCGCGCGCCACACCGAGCAGCTCGCGGGCGCCCTGCCGCGCCAGTGCCTCGGCATCGGCATGGAAATAGGTGGTCAGGGTCACGGTGCCGGCCGGCATCATCTGCTGACGGGCCACGAACACGCGCGGGAAGAAGACGTCACTGAGCGCCAGCAGCGACAGAAAATCCAGCGCACGGGGCGGCTCGTCGCGTACCCACAGCGTGGACTCAGAGGCCCTGCCGGTGACCGGCGGCGTCTGCGGGCCGATGCCGCCAGCCACCACATGCAGCGCGTAATGACGCAGCCAGGGCGGAAAGAAGCCATCGGTATCCAGGCGAGGCACCTCGGACACCGGCGGCACCGCTGGCATGACCAGCTCGGTGGCTTCCCAGGAACTGTCCTGGCGGGTCGCCAGCATCACCGTACCGGTCAGTGCCACCTGGTCGTTCTGCGTCACGCTGACCTGCCAGTGCTGAGTGCTGCGGGTGGCACGGGCAAGCTGGCTGCGCACCTCGAACGGCGCGTCGGCAAGCGCGCTGGCAAAGTTGACGGTGACGCTGAGCGGATCGCCGCGCCGGGACGGATGCTGCAGCACGCCCTGCAGCACGGTGGCCGCCATGAGCCCGCCGAAGGGGCCGATCATGTTGGCGTAAAGGCCCTGGTAATGGCCGCTGAAAACCGCCTCGGTCTCGGCATGGGTGACCGGGGCAAGCGCCAGGGCGCGATCAAGCGAATGACTGGACATGGGCAACCTCGTCAGGAGTTGTGCGTGGACGACGCGCCGGGTTGAGGCTCGGCAGCCTGCTCCGGACGCAACTGGAGACGGACTGCCGCAACCAGACTGTGCAGCAGCTGGTCGCGGGTCTCGGGACTGGCCATAGCGCGTGCCAGCAGGATGCCGCCGAAGGCCTGGCACATCAGCGCCCAGGCCTGATCCGGATCATCCAGAACAGCGGCAATGCGGGCGTGCAGGGTCAGCATGCCGCGCTCGAAGACTTCTCGCGTGGCGAGATCGGCGCGGCCGATCTCGCCACCCAGCGACGGCACCAGACAGCCCAGCTCCGGATGCTCGGCATGCACGGGACTGAGGTAGCGACGCAGTGCCTTGAACAGCTGCTCCGGCGAATCCAGGCCATCGAAGGCGGCCAGTATCCAGCCCAGTTCCTGGCTGACGATGGCCTGCAGCAGATCGGCCTTGGAGCCGAACTGGCTGTAGAGGGCACCGGTGGTGACCCCGGCTGCCGTCGCCAGCGCATCCATGCCGGTGTTGCCAAAGCCCTTCTGCTTGGCCAGCGCACCACTGGCCTGCAGCAGCTGGGTGCGCCGTGCCTGCTTGTGATCGGATGGATAGCGCATGTCGGTGCTCCATTAACTGTCCCACGCCACGACACGGGCTGAACAGCAATTGACGGTTGACCGGAAAGTAACATAACGTTCGTTATCATAACAATCGTTACGTCATCACGCCGGAGACTGCCATGAGCGCCACGACCACCGCACGCGTCGAAAAATCCGCCTGCATCCAGTGCTCGCGCAACTGCGGCTTGGAGATCACGGTCGAGAATGGCCGCTTCACGCGCATCCGGGGCGATGACGATCCGTGACCAGCATGGCGGCGACGCCTTCGCCTTTTTCGGCGGCGGTGGCCAGGGCAACCACCTCGGCGGCGCCTATGGCGGCGGCCAGCTGCGCGCCGCCATGCGCAGCCGCAACAACTACAACTCGCTGGGCCAGGAGAAGACCGGCGACTTCTGGCTCAACGGCCGCCTGTTCGGCCACCAGACCTGTCACACCACCGAAGACGTCGAGCACGCCGATTACCTGCTCTTCATCGGCTGCAACCCGTTCCAGGCTCACGACATCCCGAATGCCCGCGACACCCTGCGCGAGCTCCGCAAGGCCGGCGAACGCACCGTGGTGGTGATCGATCCGCGCCGCACCGAACCGCGAAGCAGGCCGACATCCACCTGCAGCTGCGTCCGGGCACCGACGCCTTCCTGATGAGTGCCATCCTCGCCATCATCGTGCGCGACAACCTGCATGACCGTGACTTTCTGGCCCGTCACTGCCACGGCTTCGAGGCCATCGAGGCACAGCACCGACGAGCGCAGCACGAAGATCCGTCGCACGCCGGTGCACGGCATGTTTCCGATCGCCGGCATCCTGCCGCCCAACATCCTGCCCGCCGCGTCTCAGTTCGAGAAATGCGAGGCCACCGGGTTCAACCTGGAGTTCCCGGAAAACTTCTTCCACCTGCGCCATCCGCTGCTGCCGGCGCTGGGCGAGTCGCTGCCCGAGCCTGAGCTCTACACCCGCCTGCTCGAGAAGATGGGCGAGCTGCCGCGCGACTTCCCGCTGCTGCGCCGCATCGCCCGCCACGAGCCGTCGGCAACCGCTCATGCCGGCTATCTGGCCGCCTTCGCGGCACGCATGCTGCGTGACAAGCGCCTGCTCGCCTACGCCCCGTCCATCCTGTACCGGACGCTGGGACCGGCGCTGCCCGAGGGGCTGGCTGCGGCCGCCCCGCTGCTGCCGCTGTGCATCCAGTTCGCCAACCAGCACCGTCAGGCCACGGCCCGCGCAGGCCATGTCGGCAACCGTCTGACCCAGGGCGTGGCGCTGTTCCGCGCCATCCTAGAAAAGCGCGAAGGCACGCTGATCAGCATCAACATCTTCGACGAGGTCTGGGACCTGGTGAAGACGCCGGACCGGCGAGTACAGCTGGAGATTCCGGAAATGCTCGCGGAGTGGCGCGCACTGGTCGACGAGATTCCGGCCGAGGACAGCGAGTTCCCGTTCATCCTGGCCGCGGGTGAACGTCGCAGCTACAACGCCAACCAGATCTACCGCGACCCGGCCTGGCGCAAGGTCGATCCGCATGGCGCCCTGCGCATCCACCCCGAGGATGCCGCCGCGCTCGGCCTGCACGAAGGCGGTTCCGCCCTGTGCACCTCGGCCCATGGCGAAATCGCGGTGGTGGCCGAGTTCGACGACGGCCTGCGCCGGGGCATGGTCAGCCTGCCGCACGGCTACGGCCAGCGCTTCCGCGACAGCGCACCGATCGGTCCGGAGCTGAACCGGCTGACTGGAGCCGCTCACTGCGACCCGCTGTCGCGCACGCCCTACCACAAGCACGTGCCGGTTCGCCTGCGGGCAGTGGCGGCGCAGGACGAGGCCGTGCCGGCCTGAGCCGGCCGCCCGCAGCGCCGTTCAGGCCGAGTCCCAGTCCTCGGGCGTGTTGAGGTTGCGGAAGGCTGCAGGATCATCCCAGGTGCAGACCTGCAGCGGCTTGTCATCAAGCCAGCCGAACACGCTGCGCCGCCCCTGATCGAGGTAGCGCCCGAGGTCGTCACGCCAGCGCGCCGGATGCAGCGCCATGCACAGGGGCTGCAGGCGCTCGCCATCATGGGCCACGGCAATGGTATCTTCGCCACTCAGCGCTGCCAGCAGACGCGCAGGCAGATCAGCGGGCAGCCATGGCATGTCGCAGGGAATCAGCACTGCCGGCACGGTCGCGGCACCGTCATCCGCGGCCATGGTCGCCGCCAGCAGGCTTTCGAGACCGGCCAGCGGACCGCAGAAGCTGTCGCGGTGATCCGGCACGGTGCCCAGGCCCAGACGGGCATAGTCCTCGTCATGCCGGTTGGCACTGATGCGCAAGCGCGGTGGCGCAAAGCGATCACGCAGATGGCACACCAGGGGCCGGCCCTGGAACGCCAGCAGGCCCTTGTCGACGCCCCCCATGCGCTCGCCACGACCACCGGCCAGAATCAGCAGCTGCCAGTCAGAAGGCGGCACCAGAGACGAGGAATTCGACATGAGCAATGACATCCTGACAGCCCTGACCGGAGGTGATCATGGCCTGTCATGATGAGCCGGGCATGCTGACCGTGGCAACCTGCCGCGAACGCCTGCTGAATACCGTGGTGCCCCTGGCGGGCAGCGAAACCGTCGCGCTGGCCCAGGCTGTCGGCCGCGTGCTGGCTGACGCGCTCAGCGCGCGTATCGATTCGCCGCCGGCCGACAACTCGGCCATGGACGGCTACGCCGTGCACGCCGACGACCTCGCCAGCGACGCCCCGCTGCATCTGGTCGGCAGCAGTGCCGCCGGCCACCCCTGGACCGGTACCCTGCAGCCCGGCGAAAGCCTGCGCATCCTCACCGGTGCGGTGGTCCCGGCTGGCGCCAGCGCGGTGATCATGCAGGAAGACATCCTGCGTGAACCGGCAGACAGCACGCACATCCGCCTGGGCCGCGCGCTCTCGCCGGGCGAGAACATCCGCAGCCGTGGCGAGGACATAGGCGCCGGCGACGCGCTGCTGCCTGCCGGCCGCCAGCTCACGCCAGCCGACATCGGCCTGCTGGCCTCGCAGGGCATCGCCTCGGTGAGCGTGCGGCCGCGCCTGCGCATCGCCCTGCTCTCGACCGGCGACGAGCTGGTGCCGCCGGGACAGCCGCTGGCACCGGGCCAGATTCATGACAGCAACCGCGTCATGCTGCAGGCCGCCTTGCTGCAGGCCGGCTTCGAGGTGCTGGATCTGGGTCATGTGCGGGATGAGCTCGATGCTCTGCGCAGCCGTTTCGCCGACGCCGACCGGCTGGCTGACGCGGTCATCACCAGCGGCGGCGTGTCGGTGGGCGATGCCGATCTGGTGCGCCAGGTGGTGGGTGAGCTGGGTGACATCCGGGTCTGGAAGATCGCCATCAAGCCCGGCAAGCCCTTTGCCTTCGGCACCCTGCCGAACAGCCTGTTCTTCGGCCTGCCCGGCAACCCGGTATCGGCGCTGGTGACGCTGGAGCAGCTGGCCATGCCGGCCCTGCGCGCCTTGCAAGGCACGCGCTGGCAGCCGGCGTGGACGGTGTCGGCACGCCTGCTCGCACCGGTCCGGAAAAAGCCGGGACGCGCCGAATACCAGCGCGGCGTACTGAACCAGCGCGACGATGGCGCATTCGAGGTGATGCCGCTGGCCGGACAGGGCTCCGGATTGCTGACCAGCCTGAGTCGTGCCAACTGCTACCTGGTGCTGGACCAGGATCAGGGACGCATGGACACGGGCGAGCCGGTGCGCGTGCAGCCGTTCTGAGCAGCGGGAGGTCGTCGCCTACTGCCCCGGCAGTGGAAAGCGGTCCGCCCAGCGCGCCGCCGCCGCCAGATCCTTGTCGCGGGCATCCACCCACTGCATGCCGCCGGCGCCCTGCACGCGCTTCCACAGCGGCACGCGGGTCTTGACCAGATCCATCAGGCAGCTGGCGGCCTCGAAGGCGGCTTCGCGGTGCGCCGAGGCCACGCCCACCAGCACGATGACCTCGCCCGGCGCCATCGCGCCGACGCGATGCCAGGCCAGCACCCGCTGCAGCGGCCAGACCGCCATGACCTGCTGCGCCAGCTCGGCCAGCACACGTTCGCTCATGCCGGGATAATGCTCCAGCGCAAGCAGGCTGACATCGCCGCGCTCGTCTCGCACCAGCCCGCTGAACAGCACCACCGCCCCGCTCGCGCCGGCACTGGCGTGCAGCCAGTCGCTGGCCAGCTGGACCGGCAGCGCGTCGCTGCTGATGCGGGTATCGACCGACATGACCTCAGCCCCCGGTCAGCATGGGAAAGAAGGCCACCACATCGCCATCACGCAGCGGCGTGCCGGCATGGGCCATGACCTCGTTGACCGCCGCCAGCACCGGGCCGGACCCGGCGAAGACGTCGGCATAGGCAGCACCACGCGCCGCCAGGTGCTGACGCAAGGCCATCACGGTATCGACACCCTCCAGCGCCAGCGTCTCCTGATCACGACCCAGCTGCTCGCGAAAGCGCGCGAAATAGAGCACGGTCACGGTCACGGTCAGCCCTCCCCGCCTGCGCTCGCAGCGGCCTCGTGACGAAACTCGCCGGACTTGCCGCCACGCTTCTCGAGCAGGCGCAGGCCGGTGATCTCCATGCCGCGATCCACCGCCTTGCACATGTCGTAGATGGTCAGCGCCGCCACCGAGGCACCGGTCAGCGCTTCCATCTCCACCCCGGTCGGCCCCTGCACGCGGCAACGGCTGACGATGCGCAGACTGGTGGCATCCAGCGCCGCCAGCTCGACCTTGACCGAGGTCAGCAAGAGCGGGTGGCAGAGCGGAATCAGCTCGGCGGTACGCTTGGCGGCCTGGATGCCGGCGATGCGCGCCACCGCCAGCACGTCACCCTTGGCATGGCTGCCCGACACGATCATGGCCAGGGTCTCGGGGCGCATGCGCACCAGGCACTCGGCCACCGCCTCGCGGTCGGTGTCGGGCTTGTCGGTGACATCGACCATGGCGGCTCGGCCCTGGTCGTCGAGGTGGGTCAGGTGCTCGCCCATGGCGATCAGCCGCGCGTGGCGCAGAGCGCGCTCTGCTTCAGGTTGGCGACGAAGTTGCACGGCCGGGTGCGGCTGTCGAGCTGGGCGCGGATGATCTGTTCCCAGCCGGTACGACAGGCGCCGGTGGAGCCCGGCAGGCAGCAGATCAGGGTGCGGTTGGCGAGACCGGCCACGGCCCGCGACTGGATGGTGCTGGTGCCGATCTCGTCATGCGAGACGCGGCGGAAAAGCTCGCCGAAGCCGTCGATGGTCTTGTCGAACAGCACCGACACCGCCTCCGGCGTGCTGTCGCGGCCGGCAAAGCCGGTACCGCCGGTGGTCAGTACCACTGCCACCTGCGGATCGGCGATCCAGGCCGACACCGCTGCGCGGATGGCGTAGATGTCGTCCTTCACGATGCGACGGTCGTGCACCACGTGGCCATCCTGCTCCAGCGCCTGCACCAGGTAGTTGCCCGAGGTGTCGTTGGCCAGCTCGCGGGTATCGGAGATGGTCAGCACGGCCACCGAGAGAGAGGCGGCAACGGAATCGGCGTGGGCATGGGACACGGCAATAGCTCCTGGCAGGGAATGAACGCGCGACGGCGCGGAAGACAGGCCCTTATTGTGCCTCCGGTGACGACATATAACGATCGTTATTTCATTGGCAGGCGGTGGGGAGCGCCACACGTCCCGACCACTGACATGGCGATCATCAGCTATCTGCACCATATCTCTGGAGCCATCACGCGCTGCCAGCACAACCATGCTATATACTGATTGTATATAGCTGATGCAGGAGTCATCCGCCATGACCAGTCATACCGGCTCAGTGTTCGAGAACAACCGTACCCAGTCCGTGCGTCTGCCTGCCGACACCCGCTTTCCCAGCGGCGTGCGCAAGGTCATCGTGCGCGTACATGGCTGTGAGCGCATCCTGACACCTGCCGAATCGGCCTGGGACAGCTTCTTTCTGGCACCCGATACGGTCAGCGGGGACTTTCTCAACGAGCGCGCAAGCCAGCATCAGTCCGAGCGCGAGTCGCTCTGATGCTGAAATACCTGCTCGACACCAATATCGCGATCTATGTCATCAAGCGCAGACCGGCGGCCATGCTCGATGTCTTCAACCGGCATGCCGGAAGAATGGCGATCAGCAGCGTGACTCTCGCCGAGCTTCTGCATGGCGCCGAGAAAAGCCAGCGCCGTGAACACAGCCTGGCCGTGGTGGAAGACTTCTCATCGCGTCTGGTGGTGCTCGACTACACTGCGAAAGCAGCCGCTCACTATGGCGACATCCGCGCCGATCTGGAACGCAAAGGCACGCCCATCGGTGTCAATGACCTGCATATCGCCGGGCACGCCCGCAGCGAGGGACTGGTTCTGGTAACCAACAACCTGCGTGAATTCGAGCGCATCGACGGGCTGCGACTGGAGAACTGGGCGACCTGACACGACCCACCCTGCAGGCCGTGCCAGCCCGGGCAACGCCCCCTCACCCGCGCCGGTCGATGTACTCGACATAGCCCCGGCCACTGATTGCACGACCGTTGTGTCTGCCGTCGTAGTGATATCCGCCGACGTAGCCTGAACCCAGACCGTAGATCATTGCGGTGTCGACGGTGGCCGTCAAATCAAGCACGACCCGACCGCCGTCACGCGCAGTCCAGCGCATCACCTCAGGCAGCGACATGGCGACACCATCGGGTGCGATCGCCGGAGCGGACTGACAGCACCGTGGCGTGCACCATCAGCAGTTGCTGGCCATCGTCGAGATTGATGATCTGGTAGGTGAAGAAATCCAGCGGCAGCTTGGCCGCGAACGGCAGCGGCCGGTCACGCAGCAGATAGGGACTGGGACAGCACGCGTACTCGAAGGTGCAGGCACCGGCAATATCCTGGCGCTGATCACCAAGGCGCACGCTGCCCTGATAGCGGGCGTACAGGCTGAGGTGCTTGTAGATCGGGTTGTGCACGAACCACGACACGTGGTCACTGCAGGTCAGCGCGATGTCGAGCGCGAAGTCGCTCCAGTGCGCCTGCACACGGTAGTCAGGGTAGCTCCCGGTGATCTCGACCTCCCGCCCGAAGCGGATGCGGCTGCCGTCGGCGGAGAAATCGCAGTCGCGAGCAATCGAATAACTGCCGAAATGCCCGGGATGGGTGGCTGCCGTGCCGCTGACCACGGTGGCATTGCAACGCGGGGAGTCGACCAGTGCGTGATCGGTGTGGAAGGCTCGCGCGCCCGGCGTACCGATCACCGACATGATCGAGAAGAACCGGTGCGGTGCCGGCAGATCGGGAATCATCACGCCGTAATGGGTCCAGCCAATCTGCCGCGAGTCGACATGCGGCAGCGAGGGTATCCATCATGATCTATGACCCCATCCAGAAGGCACTTTATGCAGACGACGGACGTTTCATCAAACGCATACGTTGCCCACTGGCAGATGTCCCAGCGCATCTGCGCCAGTTTGTCCGCACGCATCAAGATCAATTCTGCTTTGAGTGCAAAAAGACCGTGCACAACATCAACCACAAAGCGGCTGCCGACGTGATCGCACTCGTCGAGGCCGAGCCGGACGCCTGTTTCTTCGCGACCGCACAAGCAAATCACATCGTCTTCCTGCAGCCTCCCAGGCATGTCGACAACCCCAAGCAGCTGCCCGTGATCTCAACCGCGCGCACCTTGGAGGCCATGGACATGTTGCAGCGGGCAGGATTCTGGCTAGTGATCAAGGAAACCGGCATCACCAACCTGTTTGGCGAGGGCAAATACCAGGTCTTCGAGAATCGACTCACCCGGGAGCTTCGCTGGGTCAGTGACTTCAATCAAATGAGTCCCCCAGGTGATTCTTGGCGCTTGGTCAAGGACTGGTTCTGGGCGCGAAGCGACCGACTCTTTCCCTTGGCGGCCTACGTAGTACCCCGAGATCTGCCACCCAACACGCGTGTTTACCTGGAGGATGTCATCGAAGACATCCATCGCATCGTGCACAGCCAGGGTAACGGCGGCCGGCTCCACGCCACGGAAGCCCTCTGGGATGGCAGGGACCTTGTCTTCACGCGGAAGTTCGAGCCGTATTTGATGGGCTGTAATGACCCATCGAAACCTGCACAGCTAAGCCGCTAATCTATACATCTCTGCC